>Ga0335074_10001846_pt1 | contig 28726 bp, 28 predicted proteins | sample Lox_Sample_23_FD_206715 | JGI IMG/M metagenome (GOLD analysis project Ga0335074, IMG submission 206715) | Soil microbial communities from Loxahatchee National Wildlife Refuge, Florida, United States - Lox_Sample_2.3 | ecosystem: Environmental > Terrestrial > Soil > Wetlands | place: USA... | reverse complement strand
GTTCCCGCCCGGGGCCAGGGTTCCCGCCCGGGGCTGAGGGTTCGCGGGGGACGAGCGTTCCCCCGGGCAGGCCCGGACGAGGGGTCAGGGCTTGTGGTCGCGCGCCAGGAAGGCGAGCACGGTGCTCTCGAACTCGTCCTTGCGCTCGATCATCGCCCAGTGCCCGCAGTCGTAGAGCACGTGCAGTTCGCACTGGCGGACGAGCCGCATGGCGGCCAGCGCGCCCTCCATCGGTGTCACCCGGTCGTCCCGGCCGACGATGACCAGCGTCGGCGCCTGGATCTTGGTCAGCGTCGAGACCGCGTTGACGGCGCCGAACGCGCGGCCCTTGCGCATCCCCTCAAGCATCGGCCGGTTGTAGAGCTTCTTAATGTCGGCTGGGGCGTCCGGGTCGGTCGCCGCCTGCCACCGCATCTCGACGAACTCGTCGGTGAGGATGGCGGTGTCGTAGACCATCGACTCCATCCACTGCACCAGCCGGTCGCGGGTGGGGTTCTCCACGAACTCGACCAGCAGCTTGATGCCTTCCGGCGGTGACGGGCTGAGCAGCGACAGGCCGATGCCGCCGATGCAGACCAGCCGGGTGACCCGGTCCGGGTGCTCGGCCGCGATCCGGGCCGCGACGTTGCCGCCCATCGAGTTGCCGATGATCGGCAGCGGGCCGAGGCCCATCCCGTCGAGGAAGTCGAGCACCCCGTCCGGCCCCACCGCCAGCGGGTTGGCGTCGGGCGAGTAACTCTTGCCGAACCCCGGGAAGTCGAGCACGTAGGTGGTGTAGTGCTCGGCCAGCACTGGCAGGTTGCCGCGGAAGTTGGCCCAGCCGCTGACGCCAGGTCCCGAGCCGTGCAGCAGCAGCAGCGGAGGGCCGTCACCGGCCACGTGGTAGTGCAGCTTCCCCTTGGCGGTGTCGAGGAAGCGGCTGGTCTCCTCGAACGACAGCAGCTCGGTCACCTGGCCTTCACCTCCCCGATGTCACGCGACGGCTTGCCGGCCAGGTGGCGGCCGGCGATGTAGCCGAACGTGACGCTGGGGCCGATGCAGCTGCCGCCGCCGCCATAGATCGCGCCGAGCACCGAGGCGGAGGTGTTACCCGCCGCGTAGAGCCCCTCGATAACCGGCGTCCGGTAGCCGAGCACCCGCGCGTGCTTGTCGACGCGGAGGCCGCCGTTGGTGCCGAGGGTGCCCGGCCACTGCTGGATGGCACCGAAGACCGGGCCGGTGACCGGCTTACGGTTCACGGTATCCGGGCCGGTCAGCACATGCGTCTGACCGGGGTCGCCCCAGTCGGGGTCCTCGCCTTTCTCCGCGTAGGTGTTGTACCGCTCGACGGTCGCCTCGAGCACGTCCGGGTCGATGCCGATCTGCTCCGCCAGTTCGCGGATCGAGCCCGTGAGCTTGAGCCAGTCGGGCGCTTCCTCGCCGTTGGGGCCCGTCAGGCTCATCGCGACGCCCGGCTTGGACCCGATGACGCCCTGCTCGACGATGTCGTTGCCGAAGATGACCCACCCCGGAGGCTGGTTGGTGTAGCCGGGATTGCGCTGGTCGAAGAAGCCGAAGGGGTGCGGGAAGTCGTTGTAGGTGTAACCACCGTGCATGAAGCGGTGGCCGTGCTGGTTGACGATGATCGATCCCGCCCCGAGGCCCATCATCATCTGCGGCACCGGCTTGCCGTCACGACCCCTCTCCCAGGGCTCGTAGATGACGCCAAAGCCGAAGAACGTGTTCATCGAGCCCAGCTTGGCCCCGACCGCCATCGCCATCTGGTGCCCGTCACCGGTGTTCGGCGCCGGGCTCACGGGCCTGATCTCGTACCCGATGAACGTCTTAACCATCTCGGGGTTAGCGTCGAAGCCACCGCAGGCCAGCACGACGCCGCGGCAGGCACCGATCCGGCGCGAGCCGTCAGGCCCCTCGACCACGACGCCCACCACTGCGCCGGCGCCGTCGGTGACCAGCTCGACGGCCGGCGTGGACGCGCGCACCTCGCCGCCGGCGTCGATCACTCCCTTGAGCAGCGGGGCGATCAGCCCGCCGCCCTTGGCCCGCCAGACCTCGCGCTGGCGCGTGGCCAGTTCCTCGGCACCGACCTGGCCGCGCCGCTGCTCGGGGAAGCTGACCTCCTGCGGCGGGACCCACGGGCCGGAGGCGATCTTACGGGCAAGTTCCTCGCCGAGCTCGGCCCCAGCCGGGTAGGGCTTGACCGCGCAGGTGCGCGGGAAGTGCCGGACGCCGGGGATGCGGTCGCCGATCACCGAGTAGTAGTCGTCGAGCTGAATGTGCGGCTCGGAGTCGTACCCGGTGGTCTCGAGCAGGTACTCGAACATCTCCTGAGCGGTGTCGACGTAGACTTCCTGCAGCTCAGGGTCGCAGGCGCGGCCGTCAGACAGCCGCCGGATGTACGCCAGCGCGTCCTCGCGGGAGTCCCGGTCCTTGATGAAGCGGTTGTTCGGGATCCACATGTCGCCGCCGGACACGGCGGTCGTGCCGCCGAAGAACTCGTCCTTCTCAACGACCAGGGTGCTGGCGCCGCCGCGGGCGGCGAGCAGGGCTGCGGTCAGCGCTCCCCCGCCGCTGCCGACCACGACGACGTCGAAGATCTCGTCCCACTGGTGGGCAGAGCTTCCGGGTGCGGGACTCCCGGACACGGAATTCGCCGACACAGGGCTTTCCGGCACTGGACGCCTCCATGCAGATAGTAAGTTCCGACAGCCTAACGACGGCCCGCGGACGGGCAAAGAGCCGCGTTCCAATGACCGGGACGTCCCGCTCAGCGGGAACGACCTATCCCCTTCCGCGGCCCCGCCGGGCTACATTGAGGCCGCCCGACACCGCGACAATGAGACGGACACCGATGCTCGACAGCACCCAGCGCACGACCGCGGCCGAACTGCTCTGGGCGGCCGAGCGGGACCTGGCGCCTATTGACCCGCTGACCGAGACGTTCCCCGGCATCGACCCGGTGGACGCCTACGAGATCCAGCTGATCAATATCCGGCGGAAGATCGCCGCGGGCGCCCGGGTGCGCGGTCACAAAGTCGGCCTGTCCTCTCCGGTGATGCAGCAGATGATGGGGGTCGACGAGCCGGACTACGGACACCTGCTCGACTCCATGGTCCTCAGCGGTGAGGCACCGATCCCGGCAGGAAAGTACTGCTACCCGCGGATCGAGGTCGAGATCGGCTACATCCTCGGCTCCGCCCTTCCCGGTGCCGGCTGCACCGAGCAAGACGTCCTCGCCGCCACCGAGTACATCGTGCCGAGCCTGGAGCTGATCGACAGCCGCATCACCAACTGGCAGATCAAGCTGCCCGACACCATCGCCGACAACGCGTCCTCGGCGGGCGTCATCCTCGGCGAAGCCCGCCGCACCCCCGCCGAGCTGGCGCGCTCGGGCGTCGACCTGGCGAACATCGAGGCGGTGCTGTACTCCGGCGACCTGGAGGTCGCCCGCGGCAACACCAAAGCCGTCCTCGGCAACCCGACCTGGTGCGTCGCCTGGCTGGCGCGCAAGGTGGCCAGCTTCGGGGTGAAGCTCGAGGCCGGGCACCTCATCATCCCGGGCTCCTGCACCCGGGCGATCGACGCCAAGCCGGGCACCGCGTTCCGCGCCGAGTTCGCCGGGCTCGGCACCGTGACCGCCGAGTTCAACTAGCCGGCTTCGAAAAACAGGGAAGACACCGTGACCAAGGCCACCGCCGCGATCGTCGGGTCGGGCAACATCGGCACCGACCTCATGTACAAGCTGCTCCGCTCCGATGTCATCGAGCCGCGCTGGATGATCGGCATCGACCCGGAGAGCCCCGGGCTGAAGCGGGCGGCGGACCACGGCCTGACCGCCACCGCCGAGGGGGTGGACTGGCTGCTCGCCAACGAGCGCCCCGACCTGGTCTTCGAGGCCACCTCCGCCTACGTGCACCGGGAGAACGCCCCGAAGTACAAGGATCTCGGCATCCAGGCGGTCGACCTCACCCCGGCCGCGCTCGGCCCGGCGGTGGTGCCCGCGGTCAACCTCGGCGCGCACACCAGCGAGCCCAACGTCAGCCTGATCACCTGCGGCGGTCAGGCGACCATCCCGATGGTCTACGCGGTCTCCCGGGTCGTCCCGGTCGAGTACGCGGAGATCGTCGCCAGCGTGGCGTCGCCCTCGGCCGGCCCGGGCACCCGGGCCAACATCGACGAGTTCACTAAGACGACCGCCCGCGGGGTGGAGACGATCGGCGGCGCGCAGCGCGGCAAGGCGATCATCATCCTCAACCCGGCCGAGCCGCCGATGCTGATGCAGGACACGATCTTCTGCGCGATCCCGGAGGACGCGGACCGGGACGCCATCTCGGCCTCTGTTAAGGAGATCGCCGCCGACGTGGCCGCCTACGTGCCCGGTTACCGGCTGCGCACCGAGCCGCAGTTCGACGACCCCACCCCGATGAGCGGCGGCAGGGCCCGCGTCGCCGTCTTCGTCGAGGTCGAGGGCGCGGGCGACTTCCTGCCGCCGTACTCCGGCAACCTCGACATCATGACCGCCGCGGCCACCCGGGTCGGGGAAGGGTTCGCCCAGCGGATCCTCGCCGAGCGGGCGTAAGAAGAACATCTTTCTTTTTGCCGAACGTGCACAGCCGTACAAACCCGAGACATCAAGAAGAAAGATGTTCTAAGGAGACCTCTTTCATGTCCTACAGCGCAGAACTCGACGTCCGCGTCACCGACTCCTCACTGCGCGACGGCTCGCACGCGATCAGGCACCAGTTCACGGTCGAGAACGTGCGCAGCATCGTCGCCGCCCTCGATGACGCGGGCGTCCCGGTCATCGAGGTGACGCACGGCGACGGCCTGGGCGGGTCGTCATTCAACTACGGCTTCAGCGCCGTGCCCGACCAGGACCTGATCGCGACCGCGGTGGCGACCGCCAGGCAGGCCAAGATCGCCTTCCTGATGCTGCCGGGCGTGGGCATCACCGACGACATCCGCCAGGCGGCCGACAACGGCGCCTCGGTCTGCCGGATCGCGACGCACTGCACCGAGGCCGACATCTCCATCCAGCACTTCAAGGTCGCCCGGAGCATCGGCCTGGAAACGGTCGGCTTCCTGATGATGGCGCACAGCCAGCCGCCCGAGGTCCTCGCCCGGCAGGCGCGGATCATGGCCGACGCGGGCGCACAGTGCGTCTACGTGGTCGACTCGGCCGGCTCGCTGATCATGGACGGGGTCAGTGACCGGATCGCGGCGCTGGTGGCCGAGCTCGGCGACGACGCCCAGGTCGGTTTCCACGGCCACGAGAACCTCGGGCTCGGGGTGGCCAACTCGGTGCTTGCCGCCCGCGCGGGCGCCAAGCAGATCGACGGCTCCACCCGCCGCTTCGGGGCCGGCGCGGGCAACACCCCGGTCGAGGCGTTCGCCGCGGTCACCGAGCGCCTCGGGATCAAGACCGGCATCGACACCCTCAAGATCGTCGACGCCGCCGAGGAAACCGTCGCCCCGGTGCTCAGCTCGAACCCGCCCGCACTCGACCGGCTCTCGCTGACCATGGGCTACGCGGGGGTCTACTCCAGCTTCCTCAAGCACGCGGAGATCCAGGCCCGCAAGTACGGCGTGTCCGGGGCCGAGATCCTCATCGAGGCCGGCCGCCGTAAGCTCGTCGGCGGGCAGGAAGACCAGCTCATCGAGATCGCGGTGGGACTCGCCAACCGCAAGTAACCGTCCGCGCCGTATGGTTGCGGCAACGGGCCGGTCATAGGCAGCTGGTAGCCGCAACCATGCCTGCACTGTGCTGGCTGCACTGTGCTGGCTGCACCGAAAGCTTCCACCGAACGGGGCGGGGTGACCGCGGCACCGACGCCGCGTCGCCCCGGTTGCGAGGGCGGTGACGGGAGGAGCGCGCACGTGGCCGCGCCGGGAACCTCGGCGGGCATTGGACCGGGGTTGCCCGTGGGCGCACCGTCAGCCCGCTGCGGGAGATCCGGGTGCGGTGGCGGGAGGAGCACGCTCCGTTCGGATTAACCCGGGCGGCGGCGAGCAGGGCCGGCCATCTCTCAGCGCGGGCCTGTTAGCTAGCGGGCGGTCGCCAGCGGCCTCGACAGCGGCACCACGTCACCTGACCAGATCGCGACGGCGGTGTTACGGACCTCGTGGACCAGCGAGTGCGCCCGGATCCTGGCGATCGGCCCGGTCACCGAGACCGCCCCGATGACCCGGGCGCCGCTGCGGACGGGGGACGCGACGCATCCCAGGCCCTTGTAGGCTTCCTCCCGGTCGTAGGCGATGCCGGTCCGCCGGGCGCTGTCAAGCGCGGCCTGGACCGCCCGCGGCTCGATGACGGTCAGCTCGGTGCGCCGCCGCATGCCCGTGAGCGCCGACGCCTGGCTGGCCGGGTCCGCGAACGCGAGCATCACCTTGCCGAGCGCGGTGCAGTAGGCCGGCTCGCGGCCGCCCACCCGGGTGGGCAGCGAGACCCGGGTGGTGGTCACCCGGTCGAGGTAGACCACCTCGGAGTGGTCGAGGATGCCGAGGTGCACCACCAGGCCGGTGCGGTGGGCGAGCGAGTGCAGATGCTTGAACGCGGCCTCGCGCAGCCCGGTCCGCTGCAGGGCGACGCTGCCGAGTTCGAGGAGCTTGAGGCCGACCCGGTAGCCGCCGCTGTTCCGCTCCAGCCAGCCCACCGCGCACAGCTGGTTGGCCAGCCGGTGCACGGTCGACTTGGGCAGGCCGACCCGGTGGCTGATCTCGCTCAGGCCCAGGGCGTGGTCGCAGCCGTCGAACGATGCGAGGATGGCCTCGAGCCGGCCAACCACCGTGCCCGCCTGGCCGTCGTCCTCCTGATCCGCGTCTGCTTTACCGATCGGGCGGACGTTGCCGCCCCGGGCGGCGGGCAAGCCCACGCGGTGCTGAAGCGCAGCCACTACCTGGTCACCTCCGGTCTTCACTGACTGGTCGGTACATAATATGAACAGCCAGCAAGCGTCCGCAATGCACTGAGGTGGTGAAAGCTGAACCAGCCGGTATGCAGCGACGCCACCGGGCAGTCAATTTTGCGTCCCGCCCAGCAGAACGGGCCGCGTGACACGAACGGGCCGCCACGATATTTTCGCGCATGGTGGTGAGGTTTCACCGTGGTCGGACGATGAGGGAAGCCAATGAGCGAAACCGCGGCAGAGCCGCAGCAGGCAACCGTGCTGGACAACGTGCGGGCACTGCTGCCTGAGATCAAGGCGCGCGCCGAGGAGATCGAGCAGGCGCGGGCGGTGCCGCGCGACCTCGCGGAGAAGCTGCGGTCAGCGGGCGTCTTCCGCCGGTACGTGCCGCGCTCGCACGGCGGCGACGAGATGTGGCCGGATGAGGGGCTGACCGTGATCGAGGAGCTGGCGCGGGCCGACGCCTCGGTCGCGTGGGTGGCGGCGGTCGGCTCGGAAGGGCCGAGCTTCTACGCCTACCTGCCGTCGGACACCTACGACAAGGTCTTCGCCGACGGCCCCGACGTCATCCACAGCGGCGTGATCAACCCGACCGGCAAGGCGGTGCGGGACAAGGGCGGCTACCGGTTCAGCGGCCGGTGGTCGTTCGCCAGCGGCTCCAACAACGCCGACTACATCTGCATCCACGGCGTGCTTGACGACGGGTCGGGTACCAGGCTCGGCGTGGTCCCCGCCAGCCAGGTGCGGATCGACGACGTCTGGCACGTGAGCGGCCTCAAGGGCACCGCAAGCAACGACATCGTGCTCAGCGACCTGTACATCCCTGACGAGTGGACGGGCAACTTCGCCGAGCTGCCGAAGATCGCCCGGCACCCGCTCGACCAGCGGCAGCTTGGGGCGCGGTTCGGCTCGGAGTTCGCCGCCGTCGCCGTCGGGATCGCCCAGGCGGCCCTGGACGATATCACCGACATCGCCCGCAACAAGATCCCCGCCACATCGCGCAGCAAGCTGGCGCAGGATCCCGTCGCCCAGTACATGACCGGGCAGCTGGCCACCGACCTGTACATGGCGCGGACGCTGCTGCACCAGGTCGCCCGCGACGACCAGGCGAGCGTTCCCTTCGGCCCGCCGGACGACACGGCGACGATCATCAGGCGCGCCCGCCTGTCGCGGGCGGCGGCGGTGGCCGCGTCGGTCGTCGAGGGCGCGTACAGCATCTCCGGCACCACCGGGCTGTTCGAGTCCTGCCCGCTGCAGCGGCGGTTGCGCGACGTGCGCGCCGTCACCCAGCACTACATGCTGTCCGCCCGCAGCGCGTACGGGCCGGTCGGCTCGGCCATCCTGAGCGAGGACTCCGCGGGCTGAGATCCCGCGGGCTGAGATCCCGCGGGCTGAACCTGGAGGTTGCGATGCCGGCCAGTGATTTGAGCATGGCGGCCCTGGAGGCCATGCGGCTGCAGAACGCGTATGCCCTGGCGATCGACGCCCGCGACTGGGAACTCTTCCGTACCGTGTTCACCCCCGACGTGCGGGCCGACTACCCGCACGCGATGTTCGACGGCATGGAGGCGTGGCTGGACAACTTCATCCCGTTCCACGACACCTGCGCGTGGACCGTGCACGAGATTACCAACCACGTCGTCGGCGAGGACAGCGAGGGAATCTGGGGCACCTGCTACGGGTGGGTCCGGTGGACGATGAAGGACAAGCCCGGCTACATCAACCGGGCGGAGGTGCTGTTCCGTGACCGGCTGCGCGAGGACGGCGGGACCTGGCGGATCGCCCGGCGCAAGCTGCGGATGCTGTCGTCTCAGCCGCAGACGCCTGTTCCGGCCGGGTACAACCTGCTGCAGTCCGTCCTCGACCTAGCCGACTGGACCTGAGGTCAGCCGAATAGCTCCACGACCAGCTTGTCCCGCAGGTCGTCCTTGAGCAGGTAGGCCGCGGCCGAGTCCATGTGGCTGCGCCACAGGCGCTGGGCGCCGTCGGCGTCGCCCGACTCGACCAGTGCGAGCAGCTTCTTGTAGGCCTTCACCGCGCGCCGGAAGCGCTCGGGGGACTCGGCCTGGTCGAAGCTGCGCGACACCCGCAGCTCGGTGTGGGTGGCGACGATGTCGTGCAGCATGGCGCCCTGCAGGGCGAGTGTCTTGTTCCCCGACCGCTGCATGATCAGCTCGTGGAAGCGGTGGGTGAGACGCGACCACAGGGCCGGGTCGGGCGCCAGGCCGTCCCCGTCGCCGTTGGCAGACGCTGCCTCGATCGCAGACTCGATCTCGGCCACCACGGCGGCGAGGTCGGCGATGTCCTGCTCGGTCCGGCGACGGGCGAGCATGCCCGCGCAGACCGGCTCGGCGATCTTCCGCGCCTCGTACACGTCATCGATGGTCGCGCCCCGGAGCTGCAGCAGCAGGCCGACGTGGCGGGCCGCCGCCGTCTGGTCCGGCGCCACTACCTGCGCGCCGCCGCGGCTGCCGGGCCGGACCACGATCAGCCCTTCGGTCTCCAGGATGCGGAAGGCCTCGCGGATCGTCGGCCGGGAAACACCGAACTGCGTCATCAGCTGGGTTTCCGGTGGGAGCTTCTCCCCCGGTTTCACCGCGCCGCGGACGATCTGGCGGCGCAGCTGGGCCGCGATCAACTCGGACGTCTTGGGAGCCCGGACCGGATGGCCGATCTGGCCGTTAGCTACCCCAACGTAACTCACGGCAGTCACTGCCCCCGGCATCCCGCTCAACATCCATCGATATACGATAGAAGAGTTATCTAAGTTATACAAGTAGCACCTCAGCGAAAGGCCGTTACGACTTCGGCCGCGGCCCACTCCAGGTACTCCAGATGCCCGGCAAGGGACCGCGAGGCGAACCGGATATGCGGCGGCAGGGTGATGACGCCGCTGTTCACCGCGATCTGGGTGGTCGCGCGGCCGCGGCGCGGGCCGCTGGAAGTCCGCCGCGGCCAGGTGTTCCTGCCAGTTCGCCCCGGGCACCGCGAAGCTGGCAGCGGCCAGTGCGACAGCCCCCCGCGGGGTCGTCTTGAGCTTCACCGACACCCGCCTCCAGGCACGGGACCGTCGACCCGCTAGACGGCAGTTATTTTTGTTTAGTAATCTGATTGTACCTTATGATCTCATGACGTTCGGTAATCGCAACATGACATCACAACACGGCCAGCTGCCTGGAGGACGGGACGGATGATCGACCACACCCCTCGGGGGGCCGACTCGTTGCTTTCGCGGCGGATCCGCCAGATGACTGGACTGGATCCGAGCAGGCCTGCGCTGTTCTTTCAGGGCATGACGTTTACCTGGGCGTTCTATTCGGATGCGGTGGCCGACCTGGAAACCCTGCTGGCCGGGCATCCTGACGCCCGGCGGGTCGGGATTGTGCTGCGGAACCGGCCGGGACCAGTCGCGGCCCTGATCGCCACGCTCGGTACCGGGCGCGAGGTGGTGACGCTGAGTCCGCACCTGGGAGACATCGGCCTGGAGCAAGACATCGTCGACCTGGCACCCGACGTAATTGTGGCCGAGGATGCCGACTGGGCGCGCGACGCGGTGCTGGTCTCGTCCAAAGCGGTCGGCGCGATCGCGCTGCGGGCCGGGACGGACCGGGGACTGGCGGCCCAGCCCGTCGCGTGGTCGCCGACCCCGTCGCTGCAGGATCCGGGCGATGTCGCGGTGCTGATGATGACCAGCGGCACAACCGGGCGGCCGAAGCGGGTCGAGCTCACCTACGACCGCATGACGGCGGCATTCCGCGCGGCCGGGCTGGTCTTGGACGAGGCGCACGAGCCTCACCTGCGCGGCCGCACCGACATCCTGTGGGCGTCGCTGGCGCACATCAGCGGCCTCTACTTCGCGGTCGCGCAGGTGATCGAGGGGCGCAGCGTCGCCCTGCTTGAGAAGTTCGAGGTCGGTCCCTGGATGGAGCTGGTCGGGCGGCACCGTCCTGGCTACGTGCGGCTCCCGCCGACCGCGCTGCGGATGGTGCTGCAGGCGGGGGTCCCGGCGGAGACGTTCGACAGCGTCCGCGCGGTTGGCTGCGGCACCGCGCCGCTGCCGCCGGAGCTCGCGGAGGAGTTCGAGGAGCGGTTCGGTATTCCCGTGCTCGTCTCCTACGGCGCGACCGAGTTCGCGGGGGCGATCGCCGGGTGGACGCTGAAGGACAAGAAGCTGTGGGGGCCCCGCAAGCGCGGCAGCGTCGGACGCGCGCACCACGGCATCGAGCTGCGCGTCGTGGACCCGGACACGGGCTCGGTGCTGCCGGCCGGCGAGACCGGCCTGCTCGAGGCGCGCGGCAGGCAGCTGCCGGGAGCGGAGGGCGCGTGGCTGCGCACCACCGACCTCGCCGCCGTCGACGACGACGGGTTTCTGTTTATCCACGGCCGGGCGGACGAGGCGATCAACCGGGGCGGCTTCAAGATCCCGCCCAGCGTGATCGAGGACGCGCTCGCGGCGCACCCGGCGGTCGACGAGGCGTCGGCGGTGGCGCTCCCGGACGCCCGGCTCGGCCAGGTCCCGGCAGCGGCGGTGACGCTGCTCAGCCCGGCTACCGAACAGGAGCTCATGGACTACCTCACCAGCCGGCTGACCCGGTACCAGCGGCCGGTCGCGATCAAGGTGGTCGACCAGCTGCCGCGGACCCCTTCGCTCAAGATCAGCCGGGCGCTCGTCCGCGAGCACTACTTCGACGGCTACCCGCTGCACGGAGCGACGGACGTTGCCGACAGCGCGACCACGGGAGAGCCTCATGACAGCTGAACGGGCCGGTTACGGCGTACTCACCGACGAGTCGTTCGAGCGCTCGCGGCAGCGGATCGGCATCCCGCTACGCATCAACCCGGCCCACATCACCGAGGTGACCGCCGACGCGACCCGGCACTTCGCCTACGGCTACGGCGACGACAACCCGCTGTACTGCGACGCGGAGTACGGCAAGAACACCCGCTGGGGCGGCCTGATCGCGCCGCCGAACTTCACCTACTGCATGGGCGAGAACGCGGCGCCGCCGCTCACCGCGGAGCAGAAGGAACTGCTCAAGGGTGACCCGTTCGCCGGCCTGGGCTCGTACCAGGCAGCGATGGAGTTCGAGTACTACCGGCCGCTGACGGCCGGCGACCGCTGCAAGGTGATCCGCGCCCAGGTCGGCGTGGCCGATAAGCCGAGCCGGTTCGGCGGCCGCACCGCGCACGTGACCCACGACTTCCTGTACGCCAACGGCAACGGCCAGGTCGTCACCATCCAGCGCGGCACCTGGATCAACGCGGAACGGCACACGTCGCGGTCACGCTCTGAGGACAAGCAGCCGGTCACCTTCGACCCCTACACCGACGAGCAGCTCGCCGAGATCGACGCCAGCTACGACGCCGAGACCCGCCGCGGCCCGCGGACCAGGTACTTCGAGGACGTCGAGATCGGCGAGGAGATCCAGCCGCGGGTGAAGGGCCCGCTGGTGGTCACCGACCTCGTGGTCTGGCACCTGGGCTGGGGCATGCAGCTGACGCCGCCGGGCGCGTTCGGCATCGCCCGCAGGATCCGCCGCAAGGCGCCCGGCCTGTACCCGCCGAACGCGCGCAACATCCCCGACACCGTGCAGCGGCTGCACTGGGACCCGGCCCGGGCGCAGGAGCTCGGCATCCCGATGAGCTACGACTACGGCGCGATGCGGGAGACCTGGCTGACCCACGCGCTGACCGAGTGGATGGGCGACGACGGGTGGCTGCTGCAGCTGCGCTGCGAGCACCGCAAGTTCAACTACATCGGAGACACCACCTGGGTCCGCGGCAAGGTAACGGACAAGGTCCAGGTAGACGGCCGCAACGAGGTCCACCTGGAGGTGGGATGCTGGAACCAGCGCGGCGAGCAGACCAGCCCCGGCAGCGCGGTGGTGCTGCTGCCGACGCGGGAGCGCGCGGTCGACCTGCCCGCGCCGCCCGCCGACTCCCTGGAGGAGCTGCTGGCGGCCGAGATCGCGCGCCACGCCTGAACGCAGGAACCGACGAGATCATGGAGCCCAGGTGGACTTCGAGCTGACGGAGGAACAGGCCGCGCTGCGCGAGGTGTCCCGCGGCATGCTCGCGGTGAGCTGCCCGCCGCAGCTGGTGCGAACACTGGCGGCCGCCGGCACGGACGTGGACGACAAGCTGTGGCAGCGCGGCACCGAGCTGGGCTGGACGGGCCTGGCGGTGCCAGAGGAGCACGACGGCGCGGGCCAGGGACTGGTCGAGCTGTGCCTGGTGGCCGAGGAGCTCGGCCGGGCGGCCGCCCCCGGGCCGTTCGCGGACAGCGCCCTGGCCGGGGTCGTCCTCGCCCGCCTCGGCCGGCCGGAGCTGCTTGCCGCCCTCGCCGCCGGCGACCTCAAGGCCAGCCTGGCCTGCCATGGCCCGGTGGCCGGCCGTTACGACGGTGACGAGCTGGCGCTCAGCGGCCGCGCCAGCGCGGTCCAGTCGGCCGCCGCGGCCGACTGGCTGCTGGTCATGGCGGCCGTTCCGGCAGCATCAGGCGGCGCGGCCCGCCGCCTGGCGCTTGTCTCGCGGTCGGCGACCGCAGTCGAGCCCCGCCGGACCCTGGATGAGACCCGCCGCTGGTACGACGTGGTGTTCGACGGCGTCCGGGTCCGGGCGGCGGACGTGGTCGCCGCCGGCGACGCGGAGATCCAGTGGCTGACCGACGCGGCGGCGGTGCTGAGCGCGGCCGACTCGCTCGGCGCGGGCGAGCGACTGCTTGAGATGACCGTCAGCTATGTCAAGGTGCGCGAGCAGTTCGGCCGGCCGCTGGGCAGCTTCCAGTCGGTGAAGCACAAGGTGGCCGACATGCTGACCACGCTCAAGGGTGCCCGGGCGGCGACCTACTACGCGGCGATGGCCCTGGACGCCGGCGTCGCCGACGCGACGGTGGCGGCCAGCGTCGCCAAGGCGTTCACCGCCGAGGGCGTCGCCGCGCTGGCCGGGGAGGCGCTGCAGACCCACGGTGGCATCGGCTTCACCTGGGAGCACGACCTGCACCTGTACCTGCGCCGGGTAAAGGTCAATGAGATGCTGTACGGCGCGCCCGCGGAACACTACGAGCGGATCGTCGCGCTGCTTGAGTAAAGGCCGGCCGCCTGCCAGAGGGTCAGGGAAGCGGTTGCACCGTGATATTCGGATAGGGCGCGGCAAGCGAGGCGAGGTCATCAGGGTCGCCCGTGAGCACGACGCCCCCGCCTGTCTCGACGGCCGCCGCGACCACGTGCGCGTCCGCCAGGTAACGAGAGTCCGCGTTCGCCCCCGTGAGCACGCCGCCGACCAGGCGCGCCAGCGGGCGGTCGGTGTCACGAACCCGGATCCCCGTCTCGCGTGCCAGACAGGCGTCTACCGCCTGGTTGCGGCCGGCGCCCCGGTAAAGCTCCGCCAGGATGACCGCCGGGACGATCACGTCCCGGTGCGTGAGCGCGGCGGCTCGCATAGCGGCCCGGACCTCCTCTTGCCGCCTCGAGGCCCGGCCGCCTAGCGTGGCCAGGGCCTCGGAGTCGAGGATGAGCGCGCGGCTCACAGCAGCTCCGTGTACTTGACGACGAGTGCCCCATCAACTGGTCCGTACCGGGCTGGAGCCTTGTCGCTTGCCAATATATGGTCGCTACCTGCACCCAGTGATTTCTCGCTGGCCCTCCGGCGAGCGGCTGCTGTGGGCTCAGTTCCAGTCAGCCGCGGGGTCTGCTCAGGACTGGGGGGTCGTCGGCTCGCCGCGCCCGGTCTGTGCGATCAGGGCGGGCACCATGCGGCGCAGCAGCTTGCCTGTCTCGGTCCGCGGCAGTGCGTCGAGCAGCCAGAAGCGGTCCGGGGTCTTGCTTGACCGGAGCGCTTGCAGGGTGAAGTCACGCAGCTCGGCCGGGTCGATGCTGGCCTCGGGGCGGGCGACCACGGCGGCCTCGATGCGCTGGCCCCACTCGGGGTCGGGCACACCGAATACCACCGCGTCGAGCACCGCCGGGTGCCGCAGCAGGACGTCCTCGATCTCGGCCGGGGCGATGTTCTCGGCCCCCCGGATGATCGTGTCGTCGGCGCGCCCGCCGACGAACAGGTACCCGCCGGCGTCGAGGTAGCCGTCGTCCCTGGTGTCGAAGAAGCCGCGGTCGTCGACTGCCCGGCCCAGGCCCGCGTACTCGGCCGACACCTGGCCGCCGCGCACGCAGATCCGTCCGGCCTGGCCGGCGCCGAGGACCTCGCCGCCGGGGCCGCGGATCTCCAGCTCGATCCCGGGCAGCGGCTGGCCGACCGAGGTCAGCCGCGCCCGGACCGCCGGGTCATCCGACGCGATGGCGGCCCGGTGGTCCTCAGGACCGAGCAGGGCGACGGTGGAGCTGGTCTCGGTCAGCCCGTACGCGTTGACGAAATCGACTCCCGTCCACTCCCGCAGCGCCCGCTCGATGAGCGCGGCAGGCATGGGGGCGCCGCCGTAGGACAGCGATCGCAGGGACGGCACCGACCGGTCCCCCGGACTTTCGATGATCCGCGCCAGCATGGTCGGTACTACCATCGCGCTGCTGACCTCCTCCTCCCGGACGGTGCGGAGCCACTCCCCGGGGGTGAAGGTCTCGAGCACGAGCGTCCGGCGGCCCGCGTAGAGGTTGGTGATCACGTTGGCGACGGCGGCGATGTGATACGGGGGGACACTGACCAGCGCCGCCTCCGTCTCCGCGGCCGCCGCGAACTCGACCGACCCGAGCACGTAGGAGACCAGGTTCTCATGGCGCAGCAGTACCCCCTTGGGCTCGGAGGTGGTACCGCTGGTGTAGATGACGACGGCGACCGGGTTCTCGTCGTCGGCGGGCGCCTCGCTGACCTCGCCGCGGTCTGCGCGGGCCTGTTCCAGCCACGCGTCGGCGGTCATCGCGTCAAGGCCCGCGCGCTCGACGTGTGTCAGCGCGCCGGGAGCGGCGATGCCAACCGCCTTCGGGTGCCGGGCGAGCAGCGCGTCGAGCTGCTGCTGCCCCAGCCGGTAGTTGAGCGGGACCAACGGCACCCCCGCCCGTGCGGCCGCGAACAGCGCGACCGGGAAGGCCGGGCCGTTGACGTCCAGGTAGACGAGCGCGTCGGCGGCGCGCTCGCGCAGCAGCGCGGCGCCCGAGTGCGACCGCCGCGCGAGCTCGGCGGCGGTGATCCCGCCGGACCGGCGCCCGACCAGGACGCGGTCGCCGAACCCGTCGGCGGCCATGTCGAGCAGCAGCGTCAGGCGCACGAGCGGGACCTCGCTCAGTCCGAGGCCGGCAGCGGCTTGGCCGACTGGAGGACCAGCGGCTTGCCGTCGAGCGCCAGGGTGCCGTCGCCCGCCTTGGTGCACAGCACCTGGATGGTGTCCGCCTCATCGACGTAGCGCTTGCCGATCTGGGTGCCGCCCATCAGCGACGGATCGGGTTCCGCGGCCGGCACCCGCTGGTCGGGAGCCGCCATCGCGACGCCGCCGCACGTCAGCGTGCACTCCGCTTCGGGTGCCCGGATGACGATCACCGCCGTGCTGTCGACCGCGCTGACCAGCTGCTGCCCGGCACGAAACTTCACAGCCATTCGCTGTACTCCCTGACCTGGTGAACCTGCCGGCCGGAGGGGCCGGCCAGCATCGGCCGGCCCGCGGGGCCGACGGCATCCATTAATAATATCAGTTTACTGATCTGAATTAAATACCACGCCAGACCGGGGCCCGCTTCTCCGCGAAGGCGGCGGCGCCCTCGCGGGCGTCGGCCGATTCGAACACCGGCTTGTACAGCTCTTCTTGCCGCTGCCAGCCCTCCGCAACCGTCCAGTCGGCCTGGGCCCGGGCGATCTGCTTGGTGACGGCCACCGCCAGCGGCCCGTTAGCCGCGATCACCTCGGCCAGCGCGAGCGCGCCGTCAAGGGCCGTACCATCCGGGACCAGCCGGTTGACCAGCCCGAGCTCCGCCGCCCTGGCCGCGGTGACCGGGTCGCCGGTCAGCAGCAGCTCCATCGCCGCCGCGAACGGGATGCGCCGGGGCAGCAGCAGGGCGGCGCCGCCGCCGGCCACCAGGGCGCGCTTGACCTCGGGCACGCCGAACCGGCTGCCTTCGGCCGCCACCACCAGGTCACACGCCAGCATCAGCTCGAACCCGCCGGCCAGCGCGTAGCCTTCGACCGCGGCGATGAGCGGCTTGCGCGGCGGCGTGATGGTAATGCCGCCGAAGCCGCGGCCCGGGATCATCGGCTTGTCGCCGCGCATCCAGGCCTTGAGGTCCATCCCGGCACAGAACGTGCCGCCCGCCCCGGTCAGCACCCCGACCCGCAGGGCGTCGTCGGCGTCGAGTTCGTCGGCCGCCGCCGCCAGGGCCCTGGCAGCCGCGCCGTCGAGCGCGTTCCTCGCCTCGGGCCGGCTGATGGTGATGACCTGGACGTGACCGCGCCGTTCGACGGTTACTGGCTCTGCCATGTGTGTCCTCCTGTTGCCTGGTCCTGATGTCAAGCCGTCACGCCGTCGTCATCAGGGCTAAGCCGGATAACGACCTTACCCGTGGGTAGCCGGTCGGCGACCCGGCGGAACGCGGTGCCGACGTCGGCGAGGTCGTGCACCTCGGACACGGCCGGCCGCATGCCCCCGGCGACCAGCTCGGTCAGCGCCTGCCGGGCGCGCGCCGTCTCCTCTGGCAGCCGCTCGGTCCACGTCCGCAGCTCGAGCCCGCGCACGGTGATGTTCTTTAGCAGGACGATGTTGAGCGGGATGCGGGGAATGTCACCCCCGGCGTAGCCGACGGTCACGAACCGCCCGCCCCAGCGGATCGCCCGCAGCGCTGGCTCGGCCCAGCGGTCACCCACCGGGTCAACCACGAGGTGGGCGCCATCGCCGGTGATGTCTCTGATCCGCTGCTTGAGGTCCTCGTTCACGTAGTCGATGCCCGCCTCGGCGCCAAGCTCCGCGCAGACCTTGAGCCGCTCAGGCGATGACGCGGCCGCGATCACCCGGGCGCCCAGCCGGACCGCGACGTCCACCGTGGCCGTGCCGACGCCGCCGGCCGCGCCGAGTACCACCACCCACTGCCCCGGCCGCATCTCCCCGGCGGTGACCAGCGAGTGGTAGGCGGTCAGGTAGGTCACCCGGAACGCGGCCGCCTCGGTCAGCGACAGGCCCGGCGGGACCGGCGCGACCGCGCGGGCCGGCACCAGCACCTGCTCGGCCATCGCGCCGGTGAACACCGACCCGTAGACCAGGTCCCCGGCCGACAGCCCGGTCGCCCCCTCGCCCACCGCCGCCACCCGGCCGGCGAACTCGCTGCCGGGGGTGAACGGGAGCGGAGCGGAGACCTGGTACTTGTTGGCGATGAGGAGGAGGTCCGGGTAGTTCACCGCCGCCGCCGCCACGTCGACAAGCACGTGACCCGGGGTGACCTCGGGACTTGGGATGTCGCGGATGACAACGTTTTCCGGACCGCCGTACTCTTCGCAGCGCGCTGCCCTCATGCACCCTCCCGGACTCAGCTTGCCGTCAATCGTATCACTAAATATATAATCATACCCATTGGTGATGCTCAGGGGAGGTCATGGCAGTGCGCGAGGCAGCGGTCGCCGGAATCGGCCGGACGGCGTTCAGCAAGAGTTCCGGCCGCACCCCGCTGGCGATGGCGGCCGAGGCGGCGCGGGCGGCGCTCGACGACGCCGGGCTGCGGCCGTCCGAGGTGGACGGGATCATCGACTTCAGCACCGGCGATTCGGCGTCCGGCCCGGACGTGGCCCGGGCGATCGGCGCGGTCGACCTGGGGCTGGCGATGGACCTCCAGGGGGGCGGCAACCTCGCGGTCACCGTCGTCGGCCAGGCGTTCGCGGCCGTACAGGCGGGCACCTGTGACGTGGTCGTGGTGTTCCGGTCGCTCAACGGCCGGTCAGGCAACCGCTACGGCCGCGGCGACCGGCCTGCCCTGGCCATGCGCGGTGACATGCAGTTCGCCGCGCTGAACGGGTACGTTATCCCGCCGATGTGGATCGCCATGTTCGCGCAGCGCCACAAGCACGTGTACGGCACGACCGACGAGGACTTCGGGCAGATCGCGCTCACCTTCAGGCACCATGCCGCCGCCAACCCGCATGCGATGCTGCGACAGCCCGTCAGCATGGACGACTACCTGTCGGCCCGGTGGATCTGCGAGCCGTTCCGGCTGTACGACTGCTGCCTGGAGACCGACGGGGCGGTCGCACTGGTGGTTACCAGCCTGGACCGGGCCAGGGACCTGCGGCACGCCCCGGTCCGGATGGCGGGCTTCGGCGAGGCTCACACCCACGGCGGCTCGTGGACGAACTTTCCCGACCTGTCCGAGATGTACTCGGCGTACGCGGCGAAACGGCTGTGGGCGAGCACCGGCCTGCGGCCGGCCGACATCGACGTCGCCTGCCTGTACGACTGCTTCACCGGCACGGTCATGGCGACCTTCGCGGACTTCGGGTTCTGCCCCAAGGGGCAGACCGGGGCGTTCTTCGCCGAGGGGCGGGCAAGCTACGGCGGCGACGTGGTAGTCAACCCGCACGGCGGGCTGCTGTCCGAGGGCTACCTGCACGGCCTCAACCACCACTTCGAGGCGGTCTGCCAGCTACGCGGAGACGCGGGCGAGCGGCAGGTCCCCGCGGCCAGGCACGCGCTGGTCACGGCCGGGGCCGGCCCGGCGGGCGGCGCGCTTATCTACGCGGTCGACCAGTGAACGAGTCGGGGCCGGTAAGGGCGAGGCCAGTACGCGGCGCAGCGCCAGCGGGCGGGGAAGCGCCAGGGAGCGCGGGCGGACCGGTGCCGCCGCCCGCGCCGCCGCCCCCGCTCATCGACGCCGACAGCGCCGAGTTCTGGCAGGCGACCCGGGAGGGGCGGATCGCGCTGTGCCGCTGCACCCGGTGCGGCGCCTGGCTGGCCCGGCCGCTGGAACGCTGCCAGCACTGCGCCGCACCGACCGTGTTCGAGCCGGTGGCGGGGACCGGCGCCATCTACAGCTACATAGTCGTCCACCATCCCGCCGTACCTGCCTTCGCGCACCTAGTGCCCTACGTCATCGCCCTGGTCGAGTTCGACGAGGGGCCGCGGCTGCCCGGCATCCTGCTCGGCGAAGGCGGCACCGGTGTCGCCATCGGCCAGCGGGTGCGGGCGGAACTGACCGCATTCCCGGGTGCGGCCGAGCGCGCCGTCACGTACCGCCGGGTTGAGCCGCCCGCGACCGGCTTGCCGGCAGCAAGGCCATGACCGACTCCGCGTCTGTGATGGCGGCCAGTAGCAGCAGGTGCTGGGTGATCTGCATGTGGTGGGTTTCCGGGGTGGCGCCGGCCGAGCAGTCCTCGGCCAGCACCACGTTGTAGCCGAGCGCGACCGCCTCGGTCGCCGCCCCCGGCAGGGCGATGTTGGTGGAGACGCCGCTCAGCACGACCGTGTCGATGTCGTAGCCGCGCAAGGTGGCGTCCAGGTTGGTGCCGGTGAACGGGGCCATGCCGTGCGACCGGTCACAGACGATGTCGGACGGCTCGACCACCAGGTCGTCGTGGATGGCGGCGTTGGCGGTGCCGGCCACCAGGTGCCCTTTGCGGCGGATGTTCGCGGCGAGGGCGCAGTTCACCCGGAAGCCCTCGAAGTTGGCCGTGCGCGCGGCGATCGTGCAGAAGATCACCGGCGAGCCGGCCCTACGGAACGCCGCCGTGAGGGCGTTGACCTGGGCGACGACGCCGCGCGCCGCCACCTGGCCGGCCAGTGGCGAGTCGATGTAGGCCAAGTTGGTGATGGCGTTCTGCATCTCGTTGACGACCAGCGCCGCCCGGTTACCTGGTTCGAGCCCGCGTACCGCCGGCATGACCCCTCCCATCTCGTTGACGCCTGCCCTTGGTCCGGCCCCCGTCCACGTCGATGACCGCGCCCTGCAGCCATTCGCCGCCGGGCGATAGCAGGGAGGCGACCACCCCGGCCACGTCCCCGGGAGTGCCGAGCCGGGTGACGTTGTCGCGCCGCACCATGCCCGCCGCCGCTTCTTCCAGGGTGCTCCCGGCCGCCACCGCGCGGGCGGTGAGCATGGCGACGGTGTGCCCCTCGCTGGCGCCGGCGACAACGGCGGCCGGCCCCTGGCCGGCCGCCCACCCCTGACCGGAGGTACGGCCGGCGCCGGGCGCCCGTTCAGCGCCGGCGGCGCGCTTGTTCACGCGGCGCGGCGGCCTGCGGGCACGGTTAGAGCCGCTCGATGATCGTGGCGTTGGCCATCCCGCCGCCCTCGCACATGGTCTGCAGGCCGTAGCGGCCGCCAGTGGCCTCGAGGTAGTTCAGCAGCGTGGCCATCAGCTTGGTCCCGGAGCCGCCGAGCGGGTGGCCGAGAGCGATCGCGCCGCCGCGCGGGTTGAGCCTGTCCTGGTCGGCACCGAACTCCTGTGCCCAGGCCAGCGGGACCGGCGCGAACGCCTCGTTGACTTCGTAGGCGTCGATGGCGTCGATGGTCAGGCCGCTGCGCCGCAGCACCTTCTCGGTGGCCGGGATGACCCCGGTCAGCATCAGCAGCGGGTCGCTGCCGGACACGGCGAAGGCGTGGAACCGGGCCCGGGGCCGCAGGCCGAGCTCGGCCGCCTTCTCCTCGCTCATGATCAGCGCCGCCGAGGCGCCGTCGGTGAGCGGCGAGGAACTCCCAGGGGTGACCAGCCAGTTGATCTCAGGGAAGCGCTCGGCGTAGGCCTCGGTGTAGTAGGCGGGCTTCAGCCCGGCCAGGCCCTCGACCGTGGTGCTGGCCCGCACGGTCTCGTCGACAGTGTGCGCGCCTCCGTCGGGCAGCTTGATGCCGATGATCTCGTTGTCGAACCCGCCGCTGGCGGCGGTGGCGGCGGCGCGCGCGTGGGACCGGGCCGAGTAGGCGTCGAGCGCCTCGCGGTCGAGCTTCCACCGCGCGGCGATCAGCTCGGCGCCGATTCCCTGGTTGGCCAGGCCCTCGGGGTAGCGCTGCGCCAACGGCTCGACCGGGTTGCGGCCCGCCCGCGAGCTCCCCATCGGTACCCGGCTCATCGACTCCACCCCGCAGGCGATGACGACGTCGTAGGCGCCGGCGATCACACCCTGGGCGGCGAAGTGCGCCGCCTGCTGGCTGGACCCGCACTGCCGGTCGACGGACGTGCCCGGCACGCTCTCCGGGAAGCCGGCCGCCAGCAGGGCGGTGCGCGCGATGTTCAGCGACTGCTCTCCGACCTGCCCGACACAGCCGGCGATTACGTCGTCGACCAGGGCGGTGTCCAGGCCGTTGCGCTCGGCCAGGGCAGTCAGCGTCTGCGCGAGCAGGGCCGCCGGGTGCACGCTGGACAGGGCGCCGCCGGGCTTGCCCTTGCCCGAGGGGGTGCGGATGATGTCGACGATGACGGCTGTGGTCATGGCTCCTCGCGATCCTTCACTGATTCACAGATATAAGTAATCTAATTTATCTAGTAGCGGATGGCCAGCGCCCACCGTAACGGCCTGCCGCGGGCGGCCGCGGCCTGACGGGGCCGCGGGGCGGGCACGGGCGGGTACGGCGCGAGCGGCGGCCTGCGGGCGGTCAGGCGGTGGTGTCGCGGCGCAGCGCTTCAGGCACCCAGTTCGGTGACCGCTTCTCGATGAAGGCGGCGAAGCCCTCCCTGGACTCCGGCCGCTGCAGGCTGTCGAAGAACGCGATCCGGTCGTGCAGCCCGACGTACTGGTCGAGGACCCGCTTGACGTCCCGGCGGGCCTCGGGCGCGGTCTGTACGATCTGGATCAGCTCTTCTGTGGCCGATTTCACCAGCTCGTCATGCGGGACGACCCGGCTCACCAGGCCCCAGTCGAGCGCCTCGGCGGCGGTGAGCCGCCGGCCGGTGAACATCAGGTCGCGGGTGCGCACCGGGCCGATGAGGCGCACGAGGAGCTGTGCGTAGTAGGTGTCGGAGATGCCGCGCAGCAGCTCAGGCACCCGGAAGGCGGCGCGCTCGCTCACCACCGCGAGGTCCGAGCACATCGCGATGAGCAGGCCGCCGCCCTGGCAGATCCCGTTGACGGCGGAGACGACGGGCTTGACGCTCTGCCGCAGCACGTCGAACGGCAGCACGTCGAACGTTCCCGGCGCCGCGTTGAAGTCGGCCCACTTGTCGACGGCCTTCTGGCCGAGGTCGCCGCCGGGGATGAACACGTCGCCGGTGCCGGTAATCAGCAGGCCCGCGAGCTCAGAGTCGGCGTCCACCCGGCGTACCGCGTAGCGGATGCCGAAGTACATGGCCTGCGTCAGCGCGTTCCTGGCCTCCGGCCGGTCTACGGTGACGCGGGCGAACGGCGGATGCCGCTCGAACCTCAGGTAGGGCGTCCCCAGCCAGTCGCCCTCGGGCGGGCGCGGCGCCGCTCCGGAAGGTGCGGATCCGTTGGCGTCATCGGACATGGGACCTCCAACCGTCTCTCGTGCCGGCGGCACGAGGAAGCTTGCATCAAATCGTATAACTAAATAATCTACTATGGTCAAGGTGGTGACGCCGCAGGGCCAGGACGGGCCAGAACCGGCCGGCCGGATGATCCTGGATGGTCAGGCCCGGGTAGTCAGTGCCCTGGGGCCGCGACCGCGGCACCGGGTGACAGGAGGCAGCGGTGGATTCCATGCGGGTCGGGTTCGTCGGCGCCGGGCGGATGGGCATGCCGATGGTCGAGCGGCTGGCCGCCGCCGGGCACGACCTGGTGGTGTACGCGCGCCGCGCGGAGGCCAAGGACGCCCTGACCGGGCTCGGGGTCCGGCATGTCACCGAGCTGCCTGAGGCCGCCGCCGACGTCGACGTGCTGCTGCTGTGCGTCTTCAGCGACGCGCAGCTCGCCGAGATCGCAGGGCCGCTGGCCGCGGCCTTGCCGGACGGCGCCGTGTTCGCCTCGCACGTGACCGGGCGGGAGTCGACCCTCCGGGCGGTGGCCGGGCGCTTCCCCGCCATCCACGTGGTGGACGCGCCGGTCAGCGGCGGCACGGGCGAGATCAGCGCGGGCCGGCTGACCGTCCTGCTCGGCGGCGAGCCCGTCGCCAGGGAGCGGGCCGCCAGCGTCGTCCGCGCGTACGCCGACCCGGTCATCGAGACCGGCGAACTCGGCACCGCGCTGGCGGTCAAGCTGGTCAACAACTTCCTGTTCGCCGCCAACGCCCAGCTGGCGGCGGAGGCCGTCCGGCTCGGCGAGGCTCTCGGGGTGTCTCCCGTGGAGCTGCTGAGCGCGCTCGAGCACATGAGCGGCGGCAGCTCGGCGAGCCACCGCGCCGCCGAGGGGGGAGGCGACATGGCGGCGTTCGCCACCCGGATCGGCCCGTTCATGAAGAAGGACGTCGCCGCCTGCCTGGAGCAGGCCGCCGAGCGGGGCGTCGACGCCGGGCTGCTGATCGATGTCGTCCGGCGGGGGCCGCTGCCGCTCATCTAGGGGTTTGCTGAATTACCGACGCCGGGCGCGCGGTCTCCCTGATGACCAGGGGCGGCTCAGGGTGTAGTGGTCCAGAAACGGTCTAATTCAGCGGGCTCGGAGCGGCCCGCGGCCGGCTCCGCGGGGTGATGGTTGCGGCAACCGGCCGCCTATGACCGGCTCGCTGCCGCAACCATCCGCCCGCACGGCTTCCGGGTCATGCCCCCAGTTCCGCCAGCAGCTTGTCCAGCCAGTTCGCGGCCTGCGCGGCGGCCGCGTGGTGGCCGACGGCGTCGATCGCGGGCCCGTTGAGCTCGCAGTCGAACACGCCCGGGTACCCGGCGTCGAGCAGCCAGCGGACGACCGCCGCCAGCGGCACGTCCCCGTCACCGGGAACAGCCCGGCACGGCAGCGCCCGCGATCCCCGGGTCATGTCGCTCAGCTGCACGTGCGCGATCAGCCTGGTGTGCGCGCCGATCTCCTCGTGCAGTCCGGCCTCGGTCCAGACGTGGAACACGTCAAGGCAGATCCCCATCCCGGCCCTGGGGGCGACGAGCAGCGCGTCGTGAAACGTGTGGATGAACGTCAAGTCGGCGTACAGCCAGCTGGCCGGCTCGATGGCGAGGGTCACCCCGCGGTCGGCAGCATAGCCGTCGAGGTCGCCGGCCGCGTTCACGTAGGCGTCAGCGCAGGCGTCCCAGCCGTCCGCGGTGCGCGGGCCGGTCAGCCCGTACATCGCCGCCGCGCCGACCGCCGCGGCCAGGTCGATGTCCTGTTCCGCGCGCCGACGCGACGCCGCCGCGGCCTCGCCCGAAGACAGGTCGAAGGCGAGCGCGCCGGTCGTCGTCACGATCTTGACCCCGTGGCGGCGGCCGGCCGCGACGACCGCCCCCGCCCCGGCCGCGCGGGCCTTGGCCCCGGTGACCGAGGTGCAGGCGGCGCCGAGGCCGGCGATGGCCTCGATCGCGTCGGGGGCGGAGAGCTCAGGAAAGCAGAGCCCGCTGACCGAGACCCGTGGATGCACCGAGGTTTCCCCTTTCGTCGCTGGATTCGCACGCTTCGTTCGGCTGGCTGCCTGCCTGCGCCCGGGGGCGACCGTCAGCCGGTCACGATGCGGATGGCCTCCTGAACGAGGCGGGGGAGGTCCATCCGGGTCATCGACTCCTTAACCGGCCGGCCGAGCTTCTGCGCGCGCTTGAGCAGCAAGCCGGTGGCGGCGGCTTCCTTGTAGCGGGTGAGCGCGTCGAACCAGCCAAGTTCCGGCACCGGACGGCCGAGTGCCTCTTCGTAGGCCCGGACGAGCTCGCGGCCCGTTGGGGTGCCCGCAACCGTCCCCGGCGCGACGGCGGGGTGCCCGGCGTCGTCGGTGAAGAAGGTCATCCAGGACAGGTCCACCCGCGGGTCGCCCACCGACCAGATTTCCCAGTCGATGACCGCGTTGACCCGGTCGCCTTCGCACAGGGTGTTCCCGAGCCGGTAGTCGCCATGGTTGACCGCCGGCGGCAGCGGCACGGGCATGCTCGCCCGCAGCGCTTTCGCGGCCCGCTCGTAGTCGCCCGCCATCTCCCGCGGCAGGGTAGTGAACGCGCGAGTCCACCGGTCGATCTCGTCGGCGAGCCCGACGACGGGCTCGCCGCCAAGCCCCACCTCGGCCGGGACGATACCGTGCAACTCCGCAAGGACCCGCACGGCGTCGAAGAACCTGGCCCGCACCTGGCCGGGAGCGGGCCGCTCGGCGGCGTCGCTCAGCACCGGCTCCACGCACTCACCGGGGACCAGGTTCATCGCCATGAACGGCGGAACCTCCGGCGGTTCGCCCGGGTCAGTGAAGAGCACGTCCGGTGCCAGCGGTCGCCGGCCGCCCTGGACCGCCCGCTGCAGCTTCGCCTGGCGCAGTACGTCACGGTTGCGGAGCGGAGCGAGCCCGGGCGGCGCGACCTTGAGCACCACCGGGGTCTCCCCCGGGGCCACGCCGTCCAGCTCGACCAGGAAGGTCAGACTGGAGGTGCCGCCGGTCAGCGGGGATATGCCCAGCACCCGCGCGCCGGAACGCCAGTCGGTTACCCGCTGCCCAACCCGGTCACGCAACTGAGCCAGCAGTGTCTCGTCGGCCTGGCTGGCGGCTGTCACGCTCTCCCCCTAGATCCACGAAACAACTATCTTCTAGTATTTAGTAATACGATTCTCGTCTGAGGACCGACGATACCCGGCCACCGCGGATCCCGCCAGGCCGGGGGCGACACGGCAGGAGCTGCAACATGTGGGATTTCCGCACCGAACCGGAGTTCCAGGAGAAGCTGGACTGGATGGCCGCGTTCGTGCGGGACGAGTGCGAGCCACTTGACTTGCTCTTCCCGCGCCCGGGTGACCCGTACGACGTGCACAACAAGACATCGAGGGCGATCTTGACCCCGCTGCGGGAGAAGGTGAAGGAGCAGGGCCTGTGGGCCTGTCACCTCGGGCCCGAGCTTGGCGGCCAGGGTTACGGGCAGCTCAAGCTGGCGCTGATGAACGAGATCCTCGGCCGCTCGGGCTGGGCGCCGACGGTCTTCGGCACCGCCGCCCCCGACACCGGCAACGCCGAGATCCTCGCGTTGTACGGGACCGAGGAGCAGAAGGCGCGCTACCTCCAGCCGCTGCTCGAGGGCAACATCGTGTCCACCTTCTCGATGACCGAGCCGCAGGGGGGCTCCGACCCCAAGGAGTTCGTGTGCAAGGCCACCAGGGACGGTGACGAGTGGGTGATCGAGGGCGAGAAATGGTTCTCGAGCCACGCCCGCTACGCCTCGTTCTTCATCGTCATGGTGGTCACCGACCCCGACGCGAAGCCGTACGAGCGGATGTCGATGCTCATCGTGCCGGCCGAGACACCGGGGATCGAGATCATCCGCAACGTCGCGACCATGAACGAGCGCGATGACCTGGACGAGGGCACCGAGGGCTACATCCACTACAACCAGGTCCGGGTGCCGCTTGACGCGATGCTCGGCGCGCCGGGCGAGGGCTTCAAGGTCGCCCAGTCGCGGCTGGGCGGCGGCCGGGTGCACCACGCCATGCGGGTGGTCGGCAAGTGCCAGCGGGCCTTCGACATGATGTGCGAGCGCGCGCTGTCGCGCCGGACGCAGGGCAAGCTGCTGGCCGAGCACCAGTTCGTCCAGGGCTTCATCGCCGACTCGGCCATCCAGTTGCAGCAGTTCCGGCTGCTCGTGCTGCAGACGGCGTGGATCATCGACAACCAGCCGCACGGCGCCGCTCGCACCCACATCGCGATGTGCAAGGTGGCGCTGGCCCAGGTGCTGCACGACGTCCTGCAGCGGGCGGTGCAGCTGCACGGGTCGCTCGGCACCACCCAGGAGACCCCGCTCGGCCCCTGGTGGGCCTACGCGCCGCAGCTGGCGCTGGCCGACGGCCCGACCGAGGTGCACAAGGCGGCGGTGGCCAAGCAGATGCTCCGCGGATATGCGCCGGCCCCCGGCCTGTTCCCCACCGAGCACATCCCCACCCGGCGGGCGGCGGCACGCGCCAAGTACGCGGCCCTCCTCGAGGAGCACGGTCAGTGAGCGAGGACACGGTGGCCGGCGGCACACCAGGACCCGCCGCGCTGTTCGACCTGACGGGGAAGGTGGCCCTGGTCACCGGGGGCAGCCGCGGCCTCGGCCGGGAGATGGCGCTCGCCTTCGCCGAAGCGGGCGCCGACGTGGTCATCGCCAGCCGCAAGCTGGACAACTGCAAGGCACTGGCCGAAGAGATCGAGGCGAACGGGCGGCGGGCGCTGCCGGTCGCCTGCCACGTCGGCCACTGGAGCGAGTGCGACGAGCTCACCGAGCGCGCCTACAAGCACTTCGGCAGGGTGGACATCCTGGTCAACAACGCCGGCATGTCACCGCTCGCCCCGTCGTCCGCGGAAACCTCGGAAGAGCTGTTCGACAAGGTGATCGGGGTCAACTTCAAGGGCCCGTTCCGGCTGAGCGCGCTGATCGGGCAGCGGATGTACGAGGGAGACGGCGGCTCGATCATCAACGTCTCATCGAGCGGCGCCCTGTACCCGGCCCCCCGGTACGGGCCCTACGCGGGCGCCAAGGCGGCACTCAACGCGCTTACCACCGTTTTCGCCCGCGAGTACGCGCCCAAGGTGCGGGTGAACACTATCTCGGCCGGCCCCTTCCTCACCGACATCTCCAAGCACTGGCCGGAGGAGAGCAAGCGGACCTGGCGTAACGCGGCCGGACGCGCGGGCGAGCCCGCGGAGGTCGTGACCACGGCGCTCTACCTGGCGTCGGCCGCCTCGAGCTACACGACAGGCTCGCTGATCCGGGTCGACGGCGGCCTGTACTGAACTGATCGTCTAACCCCCTCGAAAGGAATCTCAGGCCATGACCGGACTCCGCGTCGTGCAGTGGGCGACAGGCAACATCGGCAGCCGCTCGCTCCGCCACGTCATCGAGCACCCCGCGCTTACCCTGGCCGGCGTGTACGTCACCTC
>Ga0335074_10001845_pt1 | contig 28733 bp, 23 predicted proteins | sample Lox_Sample_23_FD_206715 | JGI IMG/M metagenome (GOLD analysis project Ga0335074, IMG submission 206715) | Soil microbial communities from Loxahatchee National Wildlife Refuge, Florida, United States - Lox_Sample_2.3 | ecosystem: Environmental > Terrestrial > Soil > Wetlands | place: USA... | reverse complement strand
GCGGATCGATCGGCGGCGCGGCAATCGGCGTTGTCACATCCATGTCGCAGAGCGTATCGGCCACCGTTGCATTCACGAGGCCGGCGATCGCGATGATATCGCCGGCTTCGGCGCGCTCGACCGGCACGCGCGCGAGACCGCGAAAAGCGAGCAGCTTGGTCGCACGTGCGCGTTCGACTTCCTTGCCCTCGCGCGAAAGCGCCTTGAGCTGCCGGTTGATGGTGATGGCGCCGGATTCGATTCGTCCCGTAAGCACTCGTCCGAGATAGGGATCGGCTTCAAGCGTCGTCACCAGCATGGCGAAAGGATGTTCGTCGCCCGCGAGCGCCAGCGGCCGCGGCTTTGGAACATCGACGACGATCCGGTCGAACAGCGGCGCAAGACTTTCGCGCGGATCGGTCAATGAGGCCACCGCCCACCCCTGGCGGCCCGACGCATACAGCACGTGAAAGTCGAGCTGATCGTCATTGGCCTCAAGGGCAAGGAAAAGATCGAAGATGCTTTCGAGCGTCTCTTTCGGTTGCGCGTCGGAACGGTCGATCTTGTTGATGACGACGATGGGCTTCAGACCCAGCGCCAGCGCCTTGGAAAGTACGAATTTGGTCTGCGGCATGACAGACTCCGCCGCGTCAACCAGCAATACCACGCCATCCACCATCGACAGGATGCGCTCGACCTCGCCGCCGAAATCTGCATGGCCCGGCGTGTCGACGATGTTGATGCGCACGCCGCGCCATTCGACGCTGGTACATTTGGCAAGGATTGTAATGCCGCGCTCGCGCTCAAGATCGTTGGAATCCATCGCGCGTTCCTGAACCTGCTGGTTCTCGCGCACCGCACCCGATTGCCTGAGCAGCTGATCGACCAGCGTGGTCTTGCCGTGATCGACATGGGCAATGATGGCGATGTTGCGAATGTCCATGGCGCTCACGAGGATTTGCGGTTTTGGGTGGAAGACGCGCGCCTTATAGGGAGCCCCACGCTGCACCGCAACCGGCGGACGCCAAGGGCGCCTCCGGCGCTCTCATGGAAGTGTCACGCCGGCCTGAACAACACCTCGACACTCAGCCAGTCGCGCGCAACCTTGCCGTTTACGGTCGCAGGCAGGAAACGCCAACGATCGCGCACTTGGGCCAGCGCCAGCGCGTCGAGTTCCGAAAGCCCGCTGGAAGCTGCAATTTCTGCGTCCCCGACGCTGCCGCTCTCCAGCACAAGCACGCGCACGATCACGATATAGGCCTGCCCGGCACTCAGGCGTTGCCGCAAGGCCGGCGGGAATTCGGGCACAGAATTCGGCGCCTGCGGATCAAGCCGCGCCGGCAGATGCAAATCGTCCGCGTTACCGTTCGGCTTCACGCCGTTCGCATGTCCTGTCTCGTCGACAGCGATTTCGGGTGCTGCGACGGTCACGGCTGCGGGCTGCTCGAGCCGGATCGATGGCTCGGCAGGCGGCGTCGGCCCCACTGAAGGTTCGGCGGGCAAAAGAGAAATTGTTGTCTCTCTTCCCGTTCCGCCGGGAATGCCCGCGCTTCGCGTCAGCGCGAGAATTGCGCAGACGTGAATCAAAATCGCGAAGCTCAGCGCACCTGAACGGCGAAACAACGTCATTTGCGAGCTCTGATCCGCCACAGCCATCGATCCGATCATGCCCGATTATTCCGGACCGGTCAGCCCATGCCCACCACGCGCCGGTCGAGGCCGTTATAGGCATAAGTTGGGAGCGAGAAACCGTTCAGGCTCGCGCCCGCCAGGTGACCGCAACTGTCATAGCCGAACTGGTAGTCGTTGGTGACGCTGCGCTGGTCGCTCGAAACCTGGCCGGTGGGCAGGTAATAGAGATACTCCCCGCCGCCCGTCTGCGTGACCGAGACGATCTGGTTCGAGGTCGGCGACGGGTTGTAGTAATATTGCGTGCTGCCGATCGTCACAGTGGTTCAATTTCCCGCAACCGTACTTAGCCATCTGGCAGTTCGGTCATCGCCCACAATCTTCTTCGGTCCAGCTATTTCCGTATCTGCTCTTAAAGGTCCTTAGCTCTCCAATTAGAGCAGGATCGCGGTCATTTATGTACTTAACGATTCCCCTGTCCAACTTTCCCCTCAAGAATTCCGCAAGCAGTTCCGTGTCCTTGTCCCGTGCTACATCGAGCGCTCTTGCCGCCTGCGCAAAACATTTTTTTTCGAGCAGATTTTTCCAATACCGTTCGTCTTCGAGACGATTGAAGGCCAGCATTGCCTGAACGCTGTCGATCTTGACGGCTGCGTCGGTGAATTCAGCTCTTTGCCCCTCCCTGACACCCAGCACAAAGAACATTCCTCCGGCTATGATGCATACGACCGCAACTGCGAGAGTCTTTGACGCGTTAGTTCCTGCAGGGGTCATTGTGCCGCCGAGATTTGCGTTTTTGTACAATGACAATTCTTGTTTACTTTCGGCACTTCCTTGGGAGTAGGATAATCAGGAAGCCACGATGTTACCGTATAATACTCAACATGCCCGCACTGGTCCGTGCGTTCGCACACAGCCTCTACACAGATTAGCGCGCTCTCTACACAGATTTGAGGCCACCAGTCACAGATATCAGAACCGAACAAGCCTTCCAATCCTTTATGTAACTCCTCACCGCCTAGCTCCAATCTCGGCGCCAAGCCCATCGGGTCAAAGCGCAAAACTGGATTATTTACCACGTAGGAATAAGTATCCATTCCACCGGCGATACTGAATCCGCCCCTGATTCCCCCGCCAGACCCATCGGATCACTCTCAAGATACCGTCCTATGCTCGGATCATAATCCCGGTGCCAGTTCTGGGCGAGCTGGGTTTCGCTGTCCCAGTACTGGCCGGGGAAGCCGAGCAGCATGGTGAGCGAGCCGGTGATGCCGGACGGGTTGCCGAAGGGATCGAACACCCCGTCCCAATCCAGATTGCCGGACTGGTCGGTCAGCCTCTGCGGCCGGCCCAGATGGTCGGTGTGGATATCGTAGACGACGGGCGAGGCGCCGGTGTCGTCCACCATGGCGACCGGCGTGTCGTCCATCCAGATATATTCCCGGATCATCGCCCCCGTGGCGTCGTTGACCTCGGCGATCATGTGCCCGGCGCGGTCGTAGAGATAGTCCGTCGTCGTGACCGCCGCCTTCACCACCCGCTGGTCGAGGCCGTTATACGCATAAGCTGCGAGCGATGAGCTGTTCAGGCTCGCGCTCGTCAGGTGACCGTAAGAATCGTAGCCGAACTGGTAATCATTGGTGGCGTTGCGCTGGTCGCTGTAAACCTGGCCGGTCGCCAGGTAATAGAGATACTCCCCACCGCCCGTCTGGGTGGCCGAGACGATCTGGTTCGAGGTCGGCGACGGATTGTAGTAATACTGCGTGCTGCCGATCGTCACATTCGTCCGGTGGCCCACACGGTAGAGACTACGGGTTAGTACGGTGCATGGCATTTGTTTCGTTGTGTTGAATGTCACGATATTCTTGTAATAACATGCTGTTACACTTATTCTTGTCAATCTTATCGATAAAATCAAATTCATATGGCGTATCTTCGAGTCTATAGTTTAATTTGTCACTTACGAGAATATCGAGGGCTTGATCTACAAGATTGTAGTTATCAATCATTAATCCGATGCGGATCGCATTCGTAGCCGAATATCGCACTAGTCGATTCACCTGACGCGCGCACTCAATCGCTTTTTTTGCCATGTCGGCCGCTTCAACCTTTTCCGTCGGGCGAAATACGGCAATGCCAAATGCCAATCCTGCGAGCGAGATTGGATCATCTGAAAACTCAATTGCGCGGCGGCGAAGCGCGAATAAATAAAGCTCGTCGTTACAGGACCTCGAACACTCACCAACTAACAGCACGAATATTGCGGCCCGATCCGCTTTCTCTCTAGCCTCATCTAGCTCGCCTTCCAAATATGCAACACTCTTGGGAATTGGTCCAAACGCGGAAGGTACCAATTCACTGCGAAATACTCTTACGGCGCTCATCAAAGACTCGTACTTCGCATTACGCATACCATTTATCTCTCATGGATTGTAGGAAATCCATCCGCATCGGCGTCGCTCCAGGGTGGAAGATCATCGGGCAGACCTCTCGAACAACGAATCCATCGCTCGAGCGCCCGTTCCATGCAGCCACGATACCTCCAGTCGGCCGCTCCGAACACGGAACCGTAGTTATTCCAACAATCCGTCTCATCGTCCTCGCGTCGCTCTCCACAATAGTCGCGACATGGTCTTGAACGGTCTCCCGTAAGTGATCCCGTTGCACTATTATCGTCCGACATAGCCGACATGAGAAGTCTTGAAAGATCCTCGATATCGGAACCGATTGAATATCCCTCTTCCCATCCTTCGATGCCGCCGATTACTGTGCCACCTCCCGGCTCAACAGCCGTGCCACCGGCACCGCCAAGAGCGGCGCCGAGACCACCACCGATGACGCCGCCCAAGGGACCGGTGCCCTCGAGGTCGACATATCGCAACGGCTTATCTGCAACGTAGGCATAAGTATTGACGCCGCCCCACAATCCAATCGGATCGCTCTCGATATACCGCCCCAAGCTCGGATCATAATCCCGGTGCCAGTTCTGGGCGAGTTCAGTTTCGCTGTCCCAGTATTGGCCGGGGAAGCCGAGCAGCATGGTCAGCGAGCCGCCGATGCTGGTCGGGTTGCCGAAGGGATCGAACACCCCGTCCCAGGCCAGATTGGCGGACTGGTCGGTCAGCTTCTGCGGCCGGCCGAGATGGTCGGTGTGGATGTCGTAAACCACGGGCGAGGCGCCCGTGTCGTCCACCATCGCAACCGGGGTGTCGTCCATCCAGATATACTCCCGGATCATCGCGCCCGTGGCGTCGTTCGCTTCCGCGATCATATGCCCGGCGCGGTCGTAAAGATAGTCCGTCGTCGTCGCCGCCGCCTTCACCACCCTCTGGTCGAGGCCGTTATACGCGTAAGTTGCAAGCGAGGAGCTGTTCAGGCTCGCGCTCGTCAGGTGGCCATAGCTGTCATAGCCGTACTGGTAATCATTGGTGGCGTTGCGCTGGTCGCTCGAAACCTGGCCGGTGGGCAGGTAATAGAGATACTCCCCACCGCCCGTCTGGGTGACCGAGACGATCTGGTTCGAGGTCGGCGACGGATTGTAGTAATATTGCGTGCTGCCGATCGTCACATTCGTCCGGTTGCCGACGCCGTCATATTGGTAGGTCTGCGATCCGTAGAGCCCGCTCGCCGAATTGAGCCGGTTCAGATCGTCATAGCCGAAGCCCTGGCTGCGCGAATTGTACACATTGTCGGTGATCGTCTGGATGTTGCCGTCCGGATCGTCGGAATAAACGAGGCTCTGGATGATCTCGGCGGCGTTCGACGTGGTGATCCCCGTGAGATGATAATCCTGGTCCCAATTCTCGGTCAGGGAAAGGCCGTTGCCCCAGGCGAGGCTCGTGAGCGGGCCGAAGGGCATGTAGGCGCCGCCGGAAAAGATCGTGACCGCAGACTGCTGGGCATTTTGCTGCGTCGTGATCCCCGTGATCCGGCCGAACGCATCGCGGGTGTAATTCACGATGCGGCCCGAGGGATAAGTCGCCGTCAGGAGACGGCCGGCGGCGTTGTACGTGTAGTTTATCGGGTAGGTGTTTGCCCCGATGACCCGCCAGTCCTTGACCACATTGCCGAACGGATCGTAGTTGAACGAAGTCGAGCCGGTGTCATCGCTGATTTGCCAGAGTCGCCCGATTCCGTAGGTGTTGACGGTGGAATCCCAGGTGTAGGTGATCTTTCCGGCGGTGCTGCCGAGGATACTGCTGGTGAGCACCCGGCCGAGAACGTCGTTCGTATAGTCCGTCTCGATGCCGCGCGCATCCACCTTCTTTGTCACCTTGCCATTGCCGTCGTACCACAGCACGGTCGAGCCGGTATCGGGGCTCACGGTCTCAATGATGTCGCCGAAGCCGTCGCGGACATAGGAGGTCTGCAGGCTGCGCGCGTCGGTAACGGCCGTCACTTCGTCCTTGCCATTATAGCCGATATTCGTCTGGAAACTGTCCGGATCGGTCTCCTGCATGGCGCGTTCGATCGCATCGAAAGCATGTTGGTAAAGCTTGTTGCGCGGATCGAGCACCGAGACCTGGTTGTTATCCCTGTCATAGCCGTACTGCGTGAGCTGGTTATAGGCGCCGATCTGGGTGAACAGCCGCGCAAGCTCGTCGAAGGTCGCACTCTGCACTTTCGTGATGTTGGTGAAGTTGCCCTGGCTTCCTGTACCGGTGCTGGTGTTCGTGCGGTCGCCCATGGCATCGAGGGTATAGGCGATCTGTTCCCCGGCGTTGTTGTCGACCCACTTCAGGCGATGCGCCTGATCGTACCCGTAAGTCAGACTTGAATTGTCGGGGAAGACAAGGCTGTTGAGATTGCCGGCCGGATCGTAACCGATCTGCGTTTCCGACTGGTTCGTTCCCGGATTGACGGTGATGGTCTTGAGCCGCGCCCGCAAATCGTATGTGTAGGTGGTCGTGACATTGTTCGGATCGATCGAAGTCAGCGGCTCTCCCCAGCCGTTCCAGGAGGTGATCTGCGTCGCCTGGCCGAGCGCATTGGTTACCGAGCTCACAAAGCCGTTGTTGTTGTAGCAATAGGTCGTCGTCTCGCTTGCCCCCAGCGGACCCTGCACGGTTTGCAGCAGCCCCGCCACGGGCGAGCATGTGCCGCTCTGCGGGTAATAGCCAAACGTCCAGTTCCGCGTCTCGCCTTGGGTGCTGTATGGAACAGATTGGGTCGTGGTGTCGGTTTCCGTCAGTTGCGTGAGGAGCCCGTTGGGCCAGCTCATGCTGATCGTGAGGTTCGGCTCGGTGATGATATCGGGAACGTCGTAATTCGGATCCCAGGTCGTCCCAACCGTTCGCGCCCACTGGCTCTGGTAGCCGTCCGTCTCGCTCGTGACCCGGCCCAACCCGTCATTGACGTACCAGGTCTCCCGGCCCTCGCCCGTCGTCAGCAGCTGCAGGAAGCCGTTCTGGTCATACTGATAGCTGACGGTCGACGCGGCGGTATGCTGAGTGGCCTGGCTTGCAACCTGTGAAATCTGATACCGGTTCTGGAAGGTGTTCAGGGAATAGACGAACTGCTTCCCCAGCCCGTTCGTGACGGTGATTGTCGGCGGATTTGCAGTCTCGTTGTATTGCAGCGAAAATGCACTTGCCCCGCCCGCAAGCTGGTTCGTTGCGGCCTGCTGCGTGGCCTGGTTGTAGGTCCACGTCTCGTAGACATTGTTGTCTTCGTCGGTAATGGAGGTCAGGCCGAAATGGTTGACGGGATCGGTATAGCCGTAGGTCTTGGTCGTGTTGTCCGCGAAGGTGACCTGCTGGAGCACATAGACCCCCCACAAATACCAGGACTGGGATCCCACGGGCACCATATAATTGTAGTTCGTTGTCACACCGCCCGCGGTCATGCTCGCAACGAGCCCGTTGCCTGCATATATTTCATTATAGAGATAGCTCACCTGCTGGACCTGGTACGTGAAAGTTATAGATCGTCCCAGCGAATCGGTTATTGAAGTGTTGCAGACAATTGCGTTTCCGTTGGAATCGACGCCGCAGGCGGTTCCTCCGGTGGAGTAACTCAGCGTCTGCGTGTAGCCGTTCCGATAGGTAACCTGGACCAGCTTTCCGGTTGAATCGTACTGGTCTACAGTATCGTTCTCGTCGGTAACGTAGTAATAATTTTGGTCGGTACTGAGGCGAATGTTTAGGTCGTGGCGCGGGTCGGAAGACTGCGACCACCCGTTGCCATTGGTCCAATAGGCGACATACCAGTCGTTATTCGTGCCGTCCCATGCGAAATGCACGGGCTCGCCGTCGGCCCGCACGGCGTCCACCGCAGTTTGCTGATTGGGAGCGCTGCCCGCGGTACCGGGTATCACGAAACGGTCATACTCGCTTCGCCATCCGTAGCCGAAGCGCGAATTGTATACGCTGTACGTGGCGGGCGAATAGGGCGGATAAAGGTTGGTTGATGCGTAGGCGGTATAGCTATTGTAGTATCTTCGTGCGGTAAGCGGGTTTTGTCCTACGGTCTGGAAATCGGTGTCCGACTCGAACATGTTGCCCGAAGCAACGTTGATCGGTCCGCCCACGGAGTCGAGGCCAATACTTTTTCGGCAGTCGCAGCCAGGGTATTCGACTCCGTTGAAACAACCATATATGCTGTTTGCCTGCTCCGAGTTGCACTGTTGCCAGGCTGCGGCGCACAATTGTTCTTGCCAGTAAGGCGTGCAAACCGTGAAATTCAGCGTGGGTCCGCCTGTAATGCTGAAACCGACAGACCAGATATCCGTTGCCCAGGGCCACTGGCAGACCAAACTCTGCACGGCGGCGTCATAGTAGTCGCCGCCAAAGTCCTGACTCTGATTACAGCCATTCACCCAGTTTGGCACGTTATACCAATCTGCTTTCGCCTCCTGCGGATGGCAGACTAGCGCCGCGAACAGGAGCGCGACCGCAGTCGCAATACGTTGCAGATGCATGGATGTCCCCCGTCTCAACCATAGTTAATTAATATTCCAATTGTGACACCGTTAAGACAGATCCGGTTGAACCGGGAATTTTGAAACAAATATTTTTCCGGTGGCCAGTCCGGATGCTTCTCGGCGCGACCGGAGTCGTTTTCCACGATGCACGGCCAGGTTCGCAACCAGGGCTTGCGCGACGGTTTGGCGGCCGCGCCCAAGGCTCCTGTTGCCCAATCGTTCAGGCTGCGCCCGGCTGCCGGGCGGGCATTTGTATTAAAGGGTCGCAAACCTGCCATGAGGCCTCCCAATTTTCGGGAGGCATGCTAGGACAGCACCCATAGGGGCGGGCATTGGCGGCGGTTTGCCGCGAGGAAACCCGCGGCTGGGGCCGCATCAGGCGCTGGAAAGCGGCTATCGGCCGCCGGATCGACGAGAATGAACATCAGGATTTCCAACCCGCTGCAGGCTGCGCCGACCGCTGTGCAGGATTCGCAGGAAGAATTGCGGCCGGCGGGCAATCGCTCGACGATTGTGCTCGGCGGGCTCGCTCTTGCCCTGATTGCGGCGCTCCTGTGGTATTTCACCTCCGGCTCCTCCAATCCCGGGCCCAAGACCAATCCCCTGCCGCCGGTCACCGTCGCGCCGGTGCAGGAGACGAATGTCGCGGGCCTCGCCCACTCCATCGGCACGGTGGTTCCGGTTTCGACGGTCCAGGTCACGGCGCTGGTTACCGGGCAGCTGATGTCGACGGGGTTTGAGGAGGGGCAGATCGTGAAAGCGGGCCAGGTCCTCTTCCAGATCGACCCCAAACCTTTTGAAGCAGCCCTCGCCCAGGCCCGCGCGACGCTGGCGCGCGACATCGCCACCAATGTGAGCGCGCAGAACGACAAGACACGCTACGTAAACCTGTTCGCCCAGGGCGCAACCTCCGCGCAGCAGCGCGACCAGGCCGTCGCCACCGCGACCGCGGATGCCGCGACCGTGGAAGCCGACAAGGCGGCCGTCCAGACGGCTGCCTTGAATCTCGGCTACACGACGATACGCTCGCCGATCACCGGCAAGACCGGACCCATTCTCATCCAGCCCGGCAATCTCATTACGGCGAACAACAACGCGAGCCCGCTCGTCACCATCACCCAGCTTCAGCCGATCAAGGTTTCGATGTTCCTGCCGCAATCCGACCTGCCGCGCATCCAGGCGCAGATGGCGGCAAGAAAGCTTGTCATGACGCTTCGGCCCGGGGGCGGCGCCCCAATCGCGGCGATCGTGAATTTCGTCGGCAACCAGGTGGATGCAAAAACGGGAACGGTCGAACTGCGCGCGACCTTCGACAATGCGGATTTCCGCCTTGTTCCGGGCCAGTATGTCGATGCGGCCGTATCGCTGGACAATTATCCGAACGCCATCGTCGTGCCGCGCGATGCCGTCAATGTCGGACCGGACAGCCGATATGTATATGTCGTAGGCGATCGCGACATTGCCGCGATGCGGCCAGTGACCCTGGTTTATGACGACGGCACGAATGCCGTGATCACCGGCAATGTGAAGCCCGGCGAACGGGTCATTGTCGAAGGACAGTTGCGGGTTGTCCCCGGCGCGGCGGTGCAGGTGATGAGCGCGCGAAACACAGCCGGCAGCTAGTGTGGAACTGTTGATACCAATCGCAATAACCACTTGCCATGGCCCGCGAATGCGCCTTAACGCATGAACATATCCGAACCCTTCATTCGCAAGCTGGTAATGACGACGCTCTTGATGGCGGCGCTCGTCATCTTCGGCGCCTTCGGATACGCGACGCTCCCCGTCAGCGAATTGCCGAGCGTGGACTTTCCGACGATCGTCGTCTCCACATCGCTGCCGGGTGCGGCGCCGGAAACCATGGCGTCGTCGGTGACTTCGCCGCTCGAAAGCCAGTTTCTGACCATTCCCGGCGTCGCCGAGATGACGTCACAGAGCAGCCAGGGCGCCTCAACCGTCACCCTGCAATTCGACCTCGACCGCAACATCGACGCGGCGGCACAGGATGTCCTTACCGCCATCCAGGCCGCCTCGCATCAGCTGCCGGCCAATCTTCCGACCCCGCCGACGCTGCGCAAGGTCAATCCTTCCGATGCGGCCATTCTCTACATTGCGATGTATTCCGCGACGCTGCCGTTGTCGCAGCTCGACACTTATGCGGAATCGCTGCTCTCGCGACAAATTTCAACATTGTCGGGCGTAGCGCAGGTCAATGTGTATGGCTCGCAGAAATACGCCGTGCGCATCCAGGCCGATCCTACGGCACTCGCCGCGCGCGGCATCGGCATCGACCAGGTCGAGGCCGCCGCGGCTAACGCAAATGTCGACAACGCCACGGGGCAGCTCAACGGGCCGCATCAGGCGACACTGATCCAGGCGAACGGCCAGCTGCTCGACGCGGACTCGTTCAACAAACAAATAGTTGCCTGGCGCGACGGCGCTCCGGTGCGCATCCGCGATATCGGCCGGGCGATCGACAGCGTGCAGAACAATCTCGTGGCCAGCTGGTTCAATGGCCATCGCGCGATCGTGCTCGCCGTCCAGCGCCAGCCCGGTACGAACACGATCGAGATCGTCAATGAGGTCAAGCGCATCCTGCCGCATTTCGAGACGTCGCTGCCGGCCTCGGTGCATCTCGACATTCTCTACGACCGCAGCCAGACGATCCGCGCCTCGGTATCCGATGTGCAGAACACGCTGCTGATCGCCGCCTGCCTGGTGGTGATGGTGATCTTCCTGTTCCTGCGCACGCTTTGGGCGACAGTCATTCCCTCGCTCGCACTTCCCATCGCGGTGATCGGCACTTTCGCGGGCATGTCGCTGTTCGGCTACAGCCTCGACAATCTCTCGCTGCTCGCGCTTACGCTTTCGGTCGGTTTCGTCGTGGATGACGCGATCGTGATGCTCGAGAACATCGTGCGTCATATCGAGATGGGCGAGAAGCCGTTCGAGGCGGCGCTCAACGGCTCGCGCGAGATCGGCTTCACGATTCTTTCGATGACGCTGTCGCTCGCCGCCGTATTCATTCCGATCGTGTTCATGGGCGGAATCGTCGGCCGGCTGCTGCATGAATTCGCGGTGACGATCGTACTTGCAATCCTGTTCTCCGGATTCGTATCCATCACGCTGACGCCCATGCTCTGCAGCCGGATTCTGCACAGCGAAAAGGGCGTGCGCCATGGCGGATTCTATCGCTGGAGCGAGCGCTCGTTCGACTGGCTTCAGGCGCGCTATGAATCGTCGCTCAAATGGAGCCTGCGAAATCATGTCGTGATTTTTGCGATCTTCCTCGGAAGCCTCGTAGCAACCGGGGTGCTTTTCGAGATCATGCCCGAGGATTTCCTGCCAAGCGAAGACACGGGGCAGATCATCGCCTTCACCGAAGCTTCGGACCGCACCTCATTCCTGCACATGATCGACTATCAGAAGCAGGCGGCGGCGATCATCGCGCACGATCCGAATGTGCAGAGCACAATGTCGTCGGTGGGAGCCGGCGGATCGCGTACCGGCACCAACACCGGCACGATATTCATGGTGCTCAAGCCGAGAGGCGAGCGTCCGCTCGACGCCGATCAGATCATCCAGGAATTGGGGCCCAAGCTTTCGCACATTCCGGGGATAGGCGTCTACATGCAGAATCCGCCTTCGATCCGGATCGGGGCGCACACCACCAAATCCCAGTATCAGTATACTTTGCAGGATCTGAACGAGCAGGAACTGCAATCCACCGCGCTCAAGCTTACGCAGGCGCTCGCCGAGACGCCCGGATTCCAGCAGGTAACGACGGACCTCGATCTTTCGGCGCCTGCCGTCAACGTCGGTATCGACCGCGACCGGGCTGCGGCGCTCAACGTGTCGCCGGCGCAGATCGAGACGGCGCTTGGCGCCGCCTTCGGCGGAGAACAGATTTCAACCATCTTCTCCGATATCGACCAGTATTGGGTGATGCTCGAACTGCTGCCGCAATACCAGTATAATCCGGCCGATCTGTCACGCCTGTACGTGCTGGCGTCCGACGGCGTGACGCTGGTTCCGCTCACATCGGTGACCAAAGAAACGACCGGCACGATGGCGTTGAGCGTCAATCATCTGAGCCAGCTTCCGTCCGTCACGATCTCGTTCAACCTTGCACCGGGCATGGCGCTCAGCGACGCGGTTACGGCGATTGCGAAAGTGCAGCAGCGTCTTGGCATGCCGGCCGCAGTCCAGGGCACGTTCGAAGGAACCGCGCAGGCGTTCCAGGCGTCGATGAGCAATATGGGAATCCTGCTGCTCGCCGCGCTTTTCGTCGTCTATATCGTGCTCGGAATTCTCTACGAGAGTTTCATCCATCCGCTCACGATTCTTTCCGGCCTGCCCTCTGCCGCGGTCGGCGCACTGATTACGCTCTGGCTGTTCCACGTACCGCTCAGCCTCTACGCCTTTGTCGGCATCATCATGCTGATCGGCATCGTCAAGAAGAACGCGATCATGATGATCGATTTCGCGCTGGTGCGGGAGCGCGGCGAAAATGTATCGCCCGATGTGGCGATCTACGAAGCGGCGCTGATCCGGTTTCGCCCGATCATGATGACGACCATGGCGGCGCTGCTCGGCACGCTGCCCATCGCCATCGGTTTCGGCCAGGGCGCGGAAAGCCGCCGGCCGCTCGGATTGGCCGTGGTCGGCGGGTTGCTGCTGTCGCAGCTTCTCACGCTCTATATAACTCCGGTCATCTACATCTATCTCGACCGGCTCGGTCACAGACTACAGGGCCGGCGCACCGCCAGACGCAGCATCGCCCGCGGCGCGACGGCGTAATTATTAGTTAGTATGTCATGGCCCGCAAATGCGGGCCATGACAATGATACCGGAATTACCTCTATCTCGTCGTTCTCACATATGTATTCCCGCGCCTATTCCATAAGTACGCGGGTCTTCCTGGAATGCGTTGGTATAAAGGCCCGACGACGAACTCGTAAGATACTCGCCGGTGACATTGGAGCCGTTGAAGATATTGCGGATGAATGCCTGGACATACCAGCGCCCGTCGGGGGAATTGAGCGTGACGAGCGCGTTCATCGTATCCCAGGACTGGATGAGGTCGGCCGGATCTTCCCAGACGCGTCCCCACATATGCGCCTGCCAGTAATATTCGACGCGGCCGGTCAGGCTAAATCCGCCATCGAGCGGCTGCGTGTACTGGCCGCTGACATTCACCTGGAGCGCAGGCGTATCTTCGAGTTCGTTGCCGCCGATGTTCACCGGCGAGCCGTTTGAATTTCCGATGCCCTTTGGATCGTCCCACGACCAGCCATAAGCCGCCAGCGCGTTGGTGATCGCCGCCGGCGCGTCGAACGGACAGAAGCCGAAATTCGCGTTCGCGATCCCGTCCGATGCGAGCGCATGCGCGCCGCCCGGAGGAACAAGGAACCCCGGAATGCCGAGCTGTGCCGGCGTGAGCCCGCCATTGAGCGCGGGATTGGTATTGTACAGGACGCAGTTCTGGCCGGACGCGGCGGAAATATTGTCGTCCTTGATCAGCACGACGTCGCTGCGGCCGCCCGTCGGATTGCGCGTGTCGAGCAGCAACTGATTGCCGATGCTGCTGTTCTCGTGGCTGAGATTGAGTCCGAACTGCCAGCGGTCGTCCGGCGCCCAGAGGAACTCGCCCTCGACGCCCCACAGATTCGCGCTGTTGATGTTTTCGTTGACGGTGGTATTCCCCTGGATCGTCGATATCTGGTAATCCTGATAATTATAATACCAGATATCTCCGTTCGCCTGCAGGGTGTTGCCCAGCACCGTATTCTTCGTGCCTACCTCGTAGGCGTCCACCTGTTCCGGCCCGTAGGAGATGGGAACGGTCAGTCCGGGCTCGATGCCGGGATTGAAGCCGCCGGCCTTGTAGCCGCGCGAATAGGACGCGTAGACGAGGGTCGAATCGGTGAAGTCGAGCTGCGGCGTCCAGTCGGCGACGAACCGTCCCGTGACCTTGCGGTAGGTGACGGACTCGTCGGCAAAGTCCTGGCATCCCTGTTCGACCGAGTTTGCGTCGTAAACGCAGTCCGGTTCGTAATTCAGGCCGAGAAAGTGAAACGAGTTCGCGGCATTGATCGCGCCGTCCAGATCGGTCGTCCCGATCGGCGCCGGGACCGACTGGAAAACGATGCGGTCCGCTTCGGATTTCGTATCTTCCGTGTAGCGCAGGCCGGCGGTGAAATTCAGCAGGTCGGGAATTGCCGTGTAGTAGGCTTCGCCGAATATCGCGTTGGACTCGAGCGTTTCGTCGCCCTGGTTATGATAGAATGGCGGCGCCTGGATGCAGCCTCCGAGGGCACACTGGGTCGGGTTGTAATAAGGACCGAGGAAACTGCCGAGAATGATGGACGGATAGTCCAGCATCGGCGAGGCGACGTAATAGTCGGTCGTGGTGTCGGCGTGCAGGCTGTAGCCGGCGAGCATGAAATTCAACGGACCGCTGAACTTGCTGTTCAGCCGCAGTTCGCCGGACCATTGCGTCTCGCTGAAGTCCGACTGGTCGTAAGGCGTGAGGTCCTTCGTCAGATTGTAATCGCCGCTGACGATCCCGAGCTGTTTGATCTGCGATTCCGGCAGTTCGCCCTGTCCGATACCGGCAAAGTAGGGCGCGTAGGGTGCGAAACCCGGACCGAGCAGGCTCTGCAACGTGCCCACCGCCGTCTGGAGCGTCTGGATGCCCTGCGGGTTATCCAGCGTGAAACCCGGCGCGTTGGTATAGCTCTCCTGCGAAAAATTCGACGGCCGGTCGTAACCGCCGACGAAGGTCGCATCGAGCCAGTTCGTCACGTTCTGTTTTATGGTCAGGTTGAGGAAGCTGTCCTGCGCGAGATAGACGGGATTGAAATCGGAATAGACATGGAACGGATTGCCGGGTTCGTTGAAACCCGCGATGCTCGGCGGGTTTTCCAGGCTGAACAGCCCCAATCGCGCGAAATATGGCGCGAGTTGCGGATTGAGCAGTTCGCCGAGATTGCCGAGTGCTTGCGAGGACGACTCGATGAAGGCCGTCATGGCCAGTTCGTTCACCGGCTGGTCGCCCGCGCCGTTCGGCAGGCAGCCCAGAATTCCGGTCGGGTCCCGGTCGCAGAGCTGTCTTGTGCTCCGCATGCGGCTGTCGTCCTCGTTCATGTATTGCGCGACGAAATCGACAACGGTCCGGTCTGTCGGCTCCCAGCGAATGCTCGCGCGCGTCGAATAGGTGTTCTCCGAATCGATATGCGTGTTGTTGAACTCGTTGTCGATGTAACCGCCATGTTCGACCCAGTCGCCCGAAAAGCGGATGGCAAGCTGGTCGGTCTCGATCGGCATGTTTGTGTCGCCGCGGACCTCGACCGCGTTGAAATTTCCGTAGCTCGCATAGAGATCGGCATAACCGGTGGAAAGATCGGGTGTGTTGGTGATCAGGTTGACGACGCCGCCGGTCGCGCCGCGGCCGTAGAGCGTGCTCTGCGGTCCTCTTAGTACTTCGACGCGCTGCAGGTCGTAAAACGTCGATTCGGCGAGCAGCGGATGGAGCAAATAAACATCGTTGACGTCGATCGCGACGCCGCCTTCCAGATCGCCGAACGAGGTGGATTGTCCGATGCCGCGGATCGAGAAATCGGATCCGGCAAAATTGCCCTTCGAATAGGTGACGCTGGGCGTGCTGAACTGAAGATCCTTGAACTGCTCGATCTGATGATCGGTGAGATCTTCCGAGGAGTAGGCGGTGATCGATATCGGCACGGTCTGGATGTTTTCCGACCGCTTCTGGGCGGTGACCACCACTTCCTCGATCTGGGCAAAGGCGGCTCCCGTGACGACGCTTGAAAGCAATAATGTATTGAGGAATAGGAGGGACCGCCCCGTCCCCGAAGAACATCTGCTGAACATTTCCGGCTCCCCGTCTAGCCTGGCCGTACGAAATCTCTTTGCCCGGCGGTCGCCCGTCCCCCCGGAATCGCCGCGCCTCAGCTCAATCGCATGAAAAGCCTGTGCATATGGTTAACGAGGCGGGCAACGTTTTTATCGAAATCGGTGGATAAGCATTGCAGATCGTGCGGAGTGTCGCAGCCGCGCCACACAAAATGACGATGATGCGCCTTTGTCAGCCCCGGAACAGCGGCCGGCAGATATCGGCGAACCTACGATAGTCCTCCGGACTGTTATAAATCTGCGCCGAAATCCTGAAGGTGAGCCGACCGGCAAAGGCAGATACCGGCACCATGACCCGGTGTTCCCGTGAAAGCGCAAAACGCAAAGCGAGAGCCGATTGCTCCGTCGCCGGACAGTCCTCCAGCACCAAGGCGGCCATCGACGCCCGCATCGATTCCGGCGCGGTTACCCGCGCATCAAGAGCGGCCGACAGCTCGCGCGCAGCCAAAGCGGCCAGCTCACGGTTTCGGGCCATGAGCTTGCGGCCGCCGAATTCGTCATGCGCTTCGCAAGCCGTCGGGAAACTGAGCCAGGGGCTGGGGTCGCGCGTGCCGATCCAGTCGAAGGCTTCTGCGTAACCGTGGTCCGTGCCGTGGGACAGCACGGCCGGCCGGGTCGCAGCCTGCCGCTCCGGCGCCGTCCACAACAGTCCGCAGCCGCGCGGCGCGAACAGCCATTTATGGGCATTGCCGGTGTACCAGTCCGCGCCGACCGCCGGCACATCGAGCGCGATCTGGCCGGGTGCATGCGCGCCATCGACCAGAACAGGAATTCCTGCAGCTCGCGCCACGTCTGTAATCCGTCGGACCGGAAATATCGTCGCCGTGGCCGACGTGATGTGATCGACAATCAGCAGCCGGACCCGCGGACCGAACGCCTGTGCGACGCCTTGTACGACCTGCTCGTCGCTCTCCAGAATCGCAGGCAGGGACGCGAGTCTCAGCTTTGCGCCGCGCCGCGCCGCTACCAGCGACATCGCCTTCAGCACCGCGCCATAAGCATGTGATGTCGTCAGGATCTCGTCGCCGGGCTGGAGGTCCAGGCCATAAAGTACGGCGCTGACGGCCGCCGTGGCATTCTCGCAGAACACCCAGTCGTCGCCCCGGCCGCCAAGACAGTTTGCCGCCTCCCTCGCCATGCGGCGCATCGCCGGCGGCAGGTCCTCGCCGTAGAACTTTGTCGGATTGCACTCGATCTCTGTGCGGATGCGATCCTGCACAAGGCGCACGCTGCGCGGCACGGCACCAAAGGAGCCGTGATTGAGATGAAGATAGCCCGGGTCGAGCTCGAAAGCGGCGAAGGCTTGCGCCTTACTGAGGTTTTGGGAATGGTCCGAAGGGGAATGGCCGATCATCTCGCACGAAGCTGATAAACGCGAACAGCTCCAGAAGATATTGCAAAAGCCCGAGGTTGAAACTTCTCAATTCCGGGTTCACCCGCCCCGTGACCAGCAAAACGACGAATTGGAGGGCACTCAGTATCAGCAGGAACCAGAAAGCGAGCCACGCCAGCACTGCATAACCAAGCGCGTAAAGGAGCCGGACGAAAGGAAAGGGCGCGCGCGGCTTTGCCTGCGGAACGGCATTCGCATCCATCGTGTGACTGTCGGTCATGAACGGCCCTCGGTTCGGTTTCGACGCCCAGCCTAACACGTAGGGCGTCGCGGGTACGGTTCAAGCCGGAGGCCGCAGCACAGCGCGCGGCCTTGCGAGCATATCGAATGGCCCTGCGAGGAGCAGGCCGACCGCGTATCCACCAAGATGCGCCTGCCAACCTACCAATTCGCCTCCGGCGCCGATCCCCATTTTTCCGGCCACAATATTTATGCCGACCCATACTACCGTCCACAGCATGACCTGCCGGGAAAGGATCGGCGTAAGCGGCGGCGAGAGGTCCCGCGAGTGGAAGAACAACATCCGGAACGCGGCCGCCATCAATCCCGATATACCGGCCGAGGCGCCTATCAGCGGATGCGGGTCTGCCCAGTTAAGAGCCAGATGCACGGCGGCCCCCGCGATACCGCATACAAGAAAAAATATCAGGAACAGAAACGACCCGTAGCGACGCGCAACGGCCGGCCCGAAAGCAAGAAGCCAGACGCTGTTGATCCCGACATGCATCCAACTTCCATGGAGAAACATGTAGGTGACGAAGGGGAGCGCCAGCTGGGCAAGAGAACCCGGATTGTCTCCGTGTTCGGCCAGATAGGCATGGGAATAGGCTGCGGGCAGAAAACCATACGTGCCGAACAGCCAATCCGAGTCCTGCGGGAAAACCCAGACCCGCAAGGCGTGCGTGCCGAGCAGCGCAAGAATCAGCCAGACGACGGCCGCCGGCACACGGAGAAAGGGCTCAGAACCGCTTGTATCCCGAAGAAATGCCACGAACCCGTCCGTTGCTGCCCGCTAGGGAGATATGGGACGGCAGGGAAACGGTAAAGACCGGCGCCGGCTCGGCGGGCGAGGCGTCTTAACGCATTCGGGCCAGTTCGAGCACCAAATTCCCGCATTGGAACAATTGTGCGAGCGTACCGCGAATTCCGCTTGGCACGGCGGTTGCTGTTTACCCGGCGTAAACCGATCAGGCGCGGGAACCATGACCCAGAATATCCGACGAACCGGCTTTGCCGCCTTTGCAGCAGCGGCGCTCTTCGCAACCGGCGCTGAGGCCCAACTGGTGAACAACACCGCCTCCAACTACAACAATCCCTATGGAATGACCCAGGCGCAGGAGAATGCGCCGGTTGATGCCTCGCTCCGGGACGCCAACGGCAATCTGACCGTGGTGAACGGCGTTTTCACCAGTTCGACGATGAGCCAGCAGACGGGCGTCCAGCAGTCGAGTGTTCTCAGCGCCGCCGCACTCGGCGCCACGCTCAGCAACGGCCAGGCTTATACGGGCGCCGGTTTCGGCGGACAGACGATCCTCGGTCAGGCCACCGCCGTCGGCAACTCGCTGAATGTCGTCACGGTCGGCACCGGCAACACGGTGATCGTCAATTCCGACCAGACCAACAATGGCAACCAGACCGTCACGCTGAATCAGAACGGCAAGTGAAATCAGCTCGAGAAGGAAAGCAGCTCCCATGACCCCGCGCGGACGCCGATATCTCGCGATGCCCCTGGTTCTCGGGCTCGTCGCGATCGCCACCACGGGCTGTATCAGCCCTTCGGCGGACGAGACGGGCCGTTACACCGCCCCGATCGGCGACGCGCCGGTCATCGCCAACGAAACACCTTATTCCGACGCGCTGCGCTGCCTTGCGCGATATACGGCACAACGGCCGCTTCGTATCGCGGTCGGTCAGATCGCGGACTACACCGGCAAGCTCGAATCCGACAATAGCGGCCGCAAGCTGACGCAGGGTGCCGCCCTGATGGCGATGTCGGCGCTTGCCAAGGCCGGCGTGCCGCTGGTCGAGCGGTTCGATACTTCCGTCGCCGAGATGGAACTCAAATATGCCAACGTCAAACTGATCACCGACGAGAAACATCCGGAAAGCGCGGGCGATTATCGCCGCATCATCGCCGGCTCGATACCGGGTTCCGACTACTATCTTGTCGGCGGCATTACCGAGCTCAACTTCAACATCCGTTCGATCGGCGCCAATGGCGATGGCGGCGGTACGGCAACGAACAGCGTGAAGGGCACGGCCGGCGCCAATCTCTATGTCATGAATGTCGGCCTCGACCTCCGGCTCGTGAATACGGACACGCTAGAAGTCGTCGATGTGATTTCCTATCAGAAGCAGATCATCGGCCGCCAGGAACAGGCCGGCGTGTTTGACTTCATGGGGCACACGTTCTTCGATGCGAGCCTGGGCGAAAGCGCACTGGAACCCATTCAGCTTGCAGTCCGCTCGGTCATCGAGCGCGCGGCGCTGGAAATGATCTCGCGGCTTTATCACACGCCGCCGAACGCCTGCACCTCCCAGCTTTACGGGCCTGCCGACCCGCTCGCCGGCCCCGGCGATCCGCCCGCCGCGAGCCGGACGGCCGCCGTCCGGCCCGGCGATCCGCCGCCTGCAAATACCGTCGCCTCATCCGATCCCGCAACGATGAAAGAAGAGAAGCGCCATGAAGAAATGCACGATGAGCCTTATCGCTGGTACAGCTCTAGCGATCCTGCCACTGAGCCTGGCCTGCGCACAGGAGTCGAATGAGAGCAACATCCTGAACGGTCAGATCAACCTGCAGTCCGACGTTTCCAAGGTCAATGTGCAGGTGACCGATACCAACGGCAATGTTGCCGTGGATTCGATCGCCGGCGGCAACAATGCCGAGATCGTGACGATGAATAATACCAATGTGGTGAACAAACAATATGTCGGCAGCGGCGCCGATATCGTCTCGATCCTGAACGCCAATGTGCAGAACACGACGGGTTCGGTAAGCCTCGATTCGGAAACGGCCTGCAACCAGGTCAGCATCTCGACGGATCCGCACGAGGTCAATGTCGACAGCCAGCAGGACTGCAACGCCACCGATCCGTATGCGGAGCTGAACGCCAACGTGCAAAACACCGACGGCGGCGTCACGCTGAACAGCAACGCGACCGGCAACAGCTTCGAAGAGGACACCAACGCGCCCTATTCGAACATCAAGAATATCCAGACCAACAATTCAACGGAATATTCCAGCATCAATGCGAACGTGGCGAACACCAACGGCAATGTGACGGCGACCTCGGTCGCCATCGGCAACAACGCCGAGATCGTTCATTACTGATCAGATACCTCCCGGATTGACACCTCTGGGGAAGTAAGGGAGGGCCCCCGCGCCCTCCTTTTTTTCGTTTCCTGGGTCTTTTCCCCCGCCCCGAGGGAGCAAAGAGCTCTTGTTCCCTCACCGACTGGTCGGCGAATTCGTCTTCCGCGGATCCCATTCTGTTCTCCACATCGAGCACAGGCGGCGCTTTCGCGCAGGAAGTGGTTGAAAATATGGTCCTTTGGACTATAGTCCCGTGAGCCGGAGGGGATGTGAGGCTGTATAAGACAAAATGGTTCGCACGATTCGCGCGGCAGGAAGGAATCGCCGATGCCAATCTGCGGGAGGCAATCGAACGTGCTCAAAAAGGACTCGTCGATGCCGATCTTGGCGGCCATGTGATCAAGCAACGGGTCGCGCGACGGGGACAGGACCGCTCAGGCGGTTATCGCACGATCATCGCGTTTCGGGCGGCAGATCGCGCAATATTTATTTTTGGTTTCGCCAAGAACGAACGCGGCAACATCGGCGCTGCTGAACTGACTACCTTGAAAGAGCTGGCTGCCCATTGGCTCAAAATCGATGCGTCGACGATCGAGCAGGAATTGAAACGGGGCAACCTGGTTGAGGTGAATACATGAAGCCCAAAGCAAAGAAATTGAGCCGATTGACAGAGGCTTTGCTGGAGACTGCGGGTGATATGCATAAGTCAGGTATCATAAGCGATACCGACTACAACAAGATTACCATGCGCCATCGGGGAAAGGAATTGGCGCCGAAAGTCGAGCCGGTTTCGGCTGACGAGATTCGCGCGATCCGCAAGCGCGCAAACATGAGCCAGGCCGTTTTTGCGCGTCAGATCGGCGTGACGACGGGCTATGTTTCAAAGCTCGAAAGCGGCGCAAAACACCCGACCGGGCCCGCGCTCGTACTGCTCAACATCATCCGCCGCAAGGGCATCGAAGGGATTTTGTAGTCCAGGGTGAATTCACAGCACCTGGACGTGTGATAATGTCCTTTATCGGACGCCATGCCTTGCCCTCGTGCCCTGCCGGTAATAAGAACAAACCATGACTGAGAGCGATCGCGAAAAGCTGATCCGCCAATATGCCGCCGGCGAAATCACCTGGACGGCGCTGCGCGAGCGTGGGTTCGAGGACTATGTGCAGGTGCTGGCGGCGCTCGGCGAGCTGGGCTTGCGGCCTCCGATCGCCCCCATGGACGGCCCCAATGTCGCCGCGCGCGAGCGCGGGCGCGCCATCATACGCGAAGCCTTGCGGGCGCGAAGGTGAAGCGGCCCTTCCGCCTCATCGTCACCGATACGTCGCCATTGCTGACGCTGGTTCTGGCGGATTCGCTCGATGTGCTCCTGCGGCCGGGGCTGGCGGTGAGCATTCCCGATGCCGTGTACATCGAGGCAACCAGAGTCCGCGGAGCACCGGGCGCGGATCAAATCGTCGAATGGATCAACGCGCATCTCGATATGGTGAAGATCGTGCCGACTGATATCGGCATAGACCAGCAACGCCGCCTGGACGAAGGCCGCTCCATTCGCGGCCTGGGCGAGCAGGCAGCCGTCGAGACCCTTGAGCGATTTCTTCGCAGCGATCCAACCGCCGAAGCCCTGCTGCTGTTCGAGGACAGCGACGTGCGGCGCCGGCACGCGATTGTCGATGAGCGCGTCAGCCTGATCAGCACCGGCGATTTCCTGCGCGAGCTTGAAGCGGCGCACATGATCCAGTCATCGGATCATATTCTCGACCTGGCCGCAGCGCGGGGCCGCAACATCGAGCGTCAGCGTGATTCGTCCACAGACACCACGACGCGCGAACGCCTGCGCCGGCAGCTTCGCGGAAACAATGACGACTTGAAGCAGAGATAAGGAACCTGAACGATTGACAATCGAGGGAACGCGTCAAGCCGCTCCGCCTGTCCGCAGCAAATGACTCTGGCTCATTTCCCAGTCTTGTAATAGTTTCTCGCGTGAACGTTTGGACGGGGAACATGGTGACACATGATCGAATTTGAAAAGACAGTCAATCAGGCCGAGTACAACGCAAAATTTCTGAATCTCACGGATGACCGCGGTAACACTTATGGACGCAAATTCAACCTTGATCACCTGACTCGCATTGCAATCGTTGGCAATTCCGGTCAAGTAACGTTTGCAAAAAAACAGAAGAACAATCAAATTTGGGGCACGCTAAGCCATTGGTACAAATCAGAGAACATAGTTCCCGGCTCTCGAATCCTGGTTCGCTTTGATCCTACTGAGCGCCTTGAGGGTTTCCCGGTAATACGCCTCATCACGGAGGTGGTCGGTACGACTGCCTTGCCCCAATCCGGCGAACCGAAGGAACTCGAACTTATCAAGAACCATGGAGTTGAGCTGATTCCGTTCGCTCAAGTCATCAAATATCTTTGCAGTGCCGACATCCAACACGTTTCGGGCGCTGCCGGGACCGACATAGCAGAAATAATTCGGTTTTATGCGGATGACGTGTCAACAACATCGCGTTAAGCCAACTGCTTCTGGCAACTGCGCCACACTCGGTCATCGGCACGCTTGCAGCGATAGACCATTCGTGGTCAACGTTGAAATACTTCCGTTCAGGCGGCGGCGAGATGGATGGGGGCGAAGGCGCGCTTGCGGCCCCGCGGTTTCACCACAATGTCAACTTCGCATCCGAGCCGGGCCGGGACATTGACGCCCAAATCATTTCCGGGGATCGTGCCTCATGCAGGATTCGCTCGCAGATAGCGCCGCGAAAGGCGCGCCCCCCTCCGCCGCGCCGATGCGCGAACTCACCATCCGCGGCCTGGTACTTGGCGTCGTCATCACGACGGTGTTCACCGCCGCCAATGTCTATCTGGGGCTGAAGGTCGGGCTGACCTTCGCCACCTCGATCCCCGCCGCCGTGATTTCCATGGCCATCCTGTCCGCCTTCAAGGGCGCGACGATCCTCGAGAACAATATCGTGCAGACCGTGGCCTCGGCGGCCGGCACGCTGTCGGCGATCATCTTCGTGCTGCCGGGCCTTGTCATCGTCGGCTGGTGGCAGGGCTTTCCTTTCTGGATTTCGTTCCTCGTCTGCGCTTCGGGCGGGGTACTTGGCGTGCTGTTCACGATCCCGCTCCGCCGCGCGATGGTGACGACGTCGGACCTTCCTTACCCGGAAGGCGTCGCCGCAGCAGAAGTTCTCGAAGTGGGCTCCCATACCCGCGAGGCGGCCGAGGGCGGCGCGAACTCGGAAGCGCGCGAAGGTCTCTTTGCCGTTATCTACGGCGCGATCGCATCGGCGGCACTCGCGCTCTTCGCCGCGACGCGGATTGCCGCGGGCGAGGTGACACAATTCTTCCGTGTCGGACCCTCCGCGATCAGCGGCTATGACATGTCGTTCTCGCTGGCGCTTCTGGGTGTCGGCTATCTCGTCGGACTTTCGGTCGGGATGGCGATGCTGCTCGGGCTGCTCATCGCCTGGGCAGCCGCCGTGCCCTACCTCACATCGATAGCAATGGCCGCGCACGGTGCCATCGGCGATCAGGCGATGGATGTCTGGACGCATCAGGTGCGGTTTATCGGTGCCGGTACGATCGGCGTGGCCGCGATCTGGACGCTCTTGAAGATGATGGGGCCGGTTGCGCAGGGACTCGCTGCAACGGTCACCGCATCACGCGCCGCCAAAGCGGCTGGCGGCGACCGGCGCGATATCGACATGTCGCCAGGCTGGATCGCTGCGCTGGCAATCGCCTGCCTGATTGTGATCGCGCTGATCCTCGTCAACTTCCTCGGCGGCACGCCGCTCGCTTCGCATACCGTGGCGCTGGTCTTGGTTGCGATTCCGTTTGTTGTTCTTGGCGGGTTCATCGTATCGGCCGTCACCGGTTATATGGCCGGTCTGATCGGCGCTTCGAACAGCCCGATCTCCGGTGTCGGCATTCTCGCCATCCTCGCTTGCGCCGGTCTTGTGCTGGCCGTCGCCGGCGCCGACCCCGCCTCGCAAGGCGCACTGGTCGCCTACGCGCTCTTCACGACCGCCATCGTGTTTTCGATCGCGACGATCTCGAACAACAATCTGCAGGATTTGAAGACCGGGCAACTCGTCGGCGCCACACCGAGCGCCCAGCAATGGGCGCTGGTAATCGGCGTTATCGCCGGCGCGGCAGTTATTCCGCCCGTGCTCAACCTGCTTGCCCAGGCTTACGGATTCGCCGGAGCGCCTCATTCCGCAACCGCTGTGGCACGGCCGCTGCCCGCGCCGCAGGCCGGACTGATTTCCGCTCTGGCGCAAGGCGTCATCACCCACAAGCTCAATTGGCGGATGCTCGGCATCGGCGCCGGCCTGGGGGTGGTGATCGTCGCGATCGACGAATTGCTCGCCGCGCGCAAATGGCTCCGCATTCCGCCGCTCGCCGTCGGCATCGGAATCTATCTGCCGATGTCGGCGACACTGCCGGTGGTGATCGGTTCCTTTATCGGCCATTGGTACAACGGGCGCGCTGCCCGAGCGGCAAATCCGCAGCATGCCGAGCGCCTCGGCGTGCTGGTGGCGTCGGGAATGATCGTCGGCGAAAGCCTGTTCGGCGTGCTGCTGGCCGGCCTCATCGTCGCGTTTTCGACCGACGCACCGCTTGGCCTCGTGCCTGCGGATTTCGCGCCCGCCAACTGGATCGGCCTCGCCGCGTTCGTGGCGCTGATCGTCGTGTTATATCGATGGATGCTCCGCCGCGCCGGGGCGTGAGAATCGGAATAATTACCCCGGTTTGCGCAGCATCAGCGCCGAGCGTTTGCACGACGCGACGATTTCGCCGCGTTGGTTGATGGCGCGGTGGGCAAAGACGACGATGCCGTTCTGCGGCCGCGATCTGCTCTCGCGCAGTTCGAGCACTTCGGTTTCCACATGCAGCGTGTCGCCGTGGAAGACGGGCTTGGGGAACCGTACTTCGTCCATGCCGAGATTGGCGACCGTGGTACCGAGCGTCGTTTCGCCCACCGAAATGCCGATCATCAGCCCCAGCGTGAACAGCGAATTGACAATGCGTGCGCCGAACTCCGTTGTCTTCCCATATTCCTCGTCGAGATGAAGCTGCGCCGGATTGTGCGTCATCGCGGTGAACAGCACATTATCCGTCTCCGTCACCGTCCGCCGGATCGGATGCTCAAACTTCTGCCCGGCGTGAAACTCTTCGAAGTATAGTCCCGGCATGGTGCATGTCGCTCCAATGTTAGTTCACACGGAGACACGGAGGCATGGAGTTATTGAACTTTCCTAGTCGTCATGGCCGGGCTTGTCCCGGCCATCCACGAATACCGTCGAATTTCGTGTCCATGGGTCGCCGGGACAAGCCCGGCGATGACGAATGTATAGTTCTCCGTGCCTCCGTGTCTCCGTGTGAGAATTACTTAACTTCAATACGACTTCGGTTGTTCCAGCACGTTTTCGGCGATGAAGGAGAGGATGAGTTGCTCCGTCACCGGGATGATGCGCGGCAGGATGCTTTCGCGGAACAGGCGTTCGACCTGGTATTCGCGCGCATAGCCCATGCCGCCATGGGTCATCACCGCGCGGGTCGCCGCGTCGAACGCTGCACGCCCGCCCAGCAGTTTCGCCGCGTTCGCTTCCGCGCCGCAGGGCTGTTTGGTGTCGTAGAGCTGGCCCGCGCGCAGGCACATCCAATAGGCGCTTTCGAGCGCCGCCCAGCACTCCGCCAGCGGATGCTGGATGGACTGATTTTGCCCGATCGCACGGCCGAAGACATGCCGCTCGCGCGCGTAGTCCGCCGCCCGCCGCAGCGCATCGCGACCGAGACCGACGGCTTCGATGCCAAACAAAATGCGCTCGGGATTGAGGCTGTCGAGCAGATAACGAAACCCCTTGCCTTCCTCGCCCACCCGATCTTCGTCCGTCACATGCAGATCGTCGATGAACACGGCATTCGAATCGACGCCGGCGCGCCCCATCTTTTCAATGCGGCGGACCTCGATCTTCGAGCGGTCCATGTCGGTATAAAACAAGGTCATGCCTTCGGTCGGACGTTTGCATTCCGCGCGCGGCGTGGTGCGAGTCAGCAAAAGAATCTTGTCGGCTTCGAGAGCCGTCGTCGTCCACATCTTCCGGCCGCGGATGATGTAGCCGTCATTGGTACGGCGGGCGAAGGTTTCGATGTTGGTGGTGTCGAGACCGGCATTGGGTTCGGTCACGCCGAAGCAGACTTTCTCGCGGCCCTCGATGAGCGGCGTCAGCCAGCGCTTTTTCTGCCCCTCCGTGCCGTGCACCACCACCGCATGCGGCCCGAACAGGTTGACGTGAATTGCGGATGCCGCCCCGAAGCCACCGCCGCCCCGCGCGACCGCATGCATCATGATCGCCGCTTCGGTGACGCCCAGCCCCGCGCCGCCCAGCTCCACCGGCATGGTGATGCCGAGCCAGCCGGCCTCCGCCATCGCCCGATAAAACTCCTCCGGAAAGCGCGGTGTCTGATCGCATTCGGTCCAGTAGGCGTCGTCGAAGCCCGCGCAGATGCGGGCGACGTTCTCGTCGATGGCGCGATGTTCGTCGGAGAGCGAAATATCCAAAGCGCGGCTCCAGTGACGCGGCGTGCGGGCCGCTCGGGTTTTTCATTCTGTCGGCCTTAACCGCCTTGCGCGCAAACGCCGCGATTCCGGCCGGAACAGCCGGTTTTTGCACCGGAAACTCAAATCTGCAATTGCGCCGCCGACCCCTGAGGCTAATATCGGCGTTTCGGGGCTACACCGGGGCGCCGGACTGCGGATCGGCCCCTCGGAGAGGTGGTAGCCGATATCGGCGCCACCATGGAGACCGTGCAGAAAAATGAGTGCAGTTTCCACCGAGGGGCTGAGCCGCCCTCCCCGCCCTTCGGGCATGGCGCCGACCGACACCAATAACCCCGAATACTTCCACAAGGTGGTCGATTGCCAATGGGCCTGCCCGGCGCACACGCCGGTACCCGAATATATCCGGCTGATCGCGGCCGGGCGCTACACCGATGCCTATATGATCAATTGGAAATCGAATGTGTTTCCGGGGATCCTGGGCCGAACCTGCGACCGCCCGTGCGAACCCGCCTGCCGGCGCGGCCGGGTGGAGAAAGAACCCGTCGCCATCTGCCGGCTGAAGCGGGTTGCCGCCGACAACAGGGACGAAGCCGATGTCCGCGACCGGCTGCCGCGGCCGGCGCATCAGAAGAACGGCAAGCGTATCGCGCTGATCGGCGCGGGACCGGCATCGCTGACCGTCGCGCGCGATCTTCTGCCACTCGGTTACGCCTGCGTGCTCTACGACCAGGACAAGCTTGCCGGCGGGATGATGCGGACCCAGATCCCGAAGTTCCGGCTGCCCGAACGCGTGCTCGACGAAGAATGTAATTACATTCTCGATCTCGAACCGGAACTCCGGCTCGGCGAACGTGTGGACAGCCTGAAGGCTCTCCTGACAGAAAATTACGACGCCATCTTTGTCGGCTGCGGCGCGCCGCGCGGCCGCGAACTCGAAATTCCCGGCCGCAAGGAAGCGGCAGCGAACATCCATATCGGCATCGAC
>Ga0335074_10001844_pt1 | contig 28739 bp, 24 predicted proteins | sample Lox_Sample_23_FD_206715 | JGI IMG/M metagenome (GOLD analysis project Ga0335074, IMG submission 206715) | Soil microbial communities from Loxahatchee National Wildlife Refuge, Florida, United States - Lox_Sample_2.3 | ecosystem: Environmental > Terrestrial > Soil > Wetlands | place: USA... | reverse complement strand
TTCGACTGGCGATACCGCAGCTGCGCTAACTCTACCTGGAGCTTGCCTTCGCGGCTGCGCGCATGACGCGCGAAGACGTCGAGGATCAGCATCGTGCGATCGACGATCGGCACCGGGATGACCTTCTCGAGATTTTTGCGCTGGCGCGGGCGAAAATCGTTGAGGACGAGCACGAGCTGCGCATCGAGTTCCTTCACCAGATCGGCAATCTCACGCGCTTTGCCGCTGCCGACAAGCGTCGCCGGATCGACCTGGTTGCGCTGCTGCACCAAGCGCGCAACGATCTGCGCGCCGGCGGCATGCGCGAGCGCTTCGAGTTCTACCAGTTCGGGTTCGAGTGGTCGCTCGGGGTCATTGGTGTCGACAGCGACGACAATCGTTCGATTAGCCAGCGGAGTCCCTCGTTGTAGTGTGGTCCCGGGCGAAAGAGGGCGTTCTCGACGCGCGGGTCGCTGATAGCGAACACGTGTCCTTCGCGCACCGCGCGTAAGCTCCGCCACGGCTCTCGCGTCTGCACCGGCGTAATATTCGTGTCCTCTCCGGCGACAATCATATCGGGTTGCGCCCGAATCAGGGCCTCGTCGCTGAATTCACCCCATGGCGACGCTAAGTCGGACGCCGCATTGCGACCGCCGGCCAGCTCGATCAACCGCGCGATGTAGGACGACGGCCCAGCGGTCCAGATCGGCCCGGTGCCGAGCGCAACGAACACCGAGGGACGATAGGCGCGGTGCGCGACGGTCGCATGCAGCCGCGCGGTTTCGCGCTCGAGCGATGCGATCTCGGCCCGCGCTTGCGCGGCATGCCCGGTCAGTTGCCCCAGCGTTCGGATATCGCCGAAAATGTCGTCGTAGGTGTCGTCCGGGATGAGCACCACGCGGACTCCTGCGCGCTGGAGCGGAGCAACCAGGCGCATTTGCGATGGAATTCCGACGACGACATCGGGATGCAGCGCGATGATGCGCTCGGAATCGATGCTCGCGAAATCACCGACGACGACCTTGCTGCTCGCGCCGGGCACATCACCGGAAAACTTTAAGATCCCGACCAGTTGGCGGCACGCACCGATGGCGCAGACGTCTTCGGCGAACGACGGCATGAGCGTGACGATGCGCAGCGCGAGCACGAGATGCAAAAGCATGAGCCGCCCCTTTCGCGGCAGGTGATGGCGCGCGCCTCTCTAACACCGGCGCCTTGAGGTTTGCGCGCGGGAAGCCGGTGAGATGCCGGCACGGTCGCGCCACTGTATGCGGGGAGCCGTTTCGCCGCCACTACTCGGCAATGAGTGGGAAGGCCCGAGACATCGCTACGATCCGCGAGTCAGGATATCGCCGCAGGCCCTTTGCATCATCCATTCCTCGCGAAAAGGAAGGCTTGCTATGTTCGCATTTGCGGCGCTGCGCGTACTCGCAGCGGTAACCGTTACCGTCTCTCCTTCACCCACGCCCACTCCGTCGTCCTTACCGCAGATCGCGCACGTCGTCACGTCCGATCGCACCGACGAGACGCTGCGCAACAGCGTACGCACGACCTACGTCGTGACCGCACAACAGATCGCACAGAACGGCTGGCGTACCGTGACGGATGCGCTGCAATACATTCCCGGCGTCGAGATCGCGAACTACGGAACGATCGGCGCACAAGCCAACTATGGCATTCGCGGAAGCGATTCGACCGAAGTGCTCGTGCTCATCGACGGCCAACCGGCACCGGGCGGGCTCGGCGACTCGGTACAGTTGGGCTCCTATTCGACCGTCGGCATCGATCGTATCGAGGTCGTTGAAGGCGGTGGCTCAACGCTCTACGGTGCGGGGTCGATCGGCGGCATCATCAACATCATCACCGATACGCAGCACACGCCACCCTCGGCGACACTGCGCTATGGAACCTTCGACGATAGCGAGTTGCAGCTCCAAGGCGAGGGCTTCAGCTTCGACCACATCTTTGCCAACGACAGCTACGCACTTCCGGTCGATCCGAACAGTGGCTTGCCGACGACGCGCTCCAACAGTGACTTCTTGGCCAATACGCTCGGCTATGGCGTGAGCCACATGCTCGGCGCGGTCAACGTCAATTTCCACGCCTCGGTCGAGGCCGACGAGCTCGGCGCCGACGGCATCTTTCCCGATTACTCCCCAACGAGTCGCGAACACGACGTCAACGACGACGGCGTGCTGACGTTCTCGCTACGCCGCGCGCAGTCGGACCCGACGCTAAGCCTCAGCGGCACGATCCAGAAGGTCACCTTCGACTGTGATGACACGACCGACCCGAACTGCTTCCAAGTCGCGCAGTCGCTCGAGACCGAGAATCGCGCCGGTCTCTCGTTGCGCAACGTCGTGACCGGCGGAAACGAACGGTTGATCTATGGGGTCGACCTCTCGCGCGGCTTCGTCACGGTCAATGACGGCTTCGGCGACCCGGTGACGACCGCAACACTCGCGCAAACAGCAGCCTACGTGCAGCAGACCTGGATCGGCGAACGCGAAGAGTTCTATGCCGGCCTGCGCGGCGAGCGCGATGGCGACCTCGGCGGTGAGTACTCCCCATCGGTCGGCGCACGCATCAATCTCACCAGCGCCCTCACACTGCGGGCTAACGCGGCAACCGCTTTTCGAGCCCCGAACGCCACCGAGCTCTACTACCCCGGCTACGGTTCGGTAGTCCAAGGTTTTGGGCTCTTGCAGCCCGAGCGCGCGCAAGTCGGCGACGTTACCCTCGGCGACGAACGCGTGCTCGGGGGCCTCGCGCTCACCTGGTTCGACAACTACTCGCGTCAACTGATTGTCCCGACCTGTCTGCTGTACTGCAATCCCGCGACGGCGCCGCCGGGCACGTTCCCCGTCTATGCACCGCAGAACGTCGACCGCGCCCACATCTCGGGATTGACGTTCGACGCGAAAACGCTTCCGGTTCACGGTATCTCCGCAACGTTAAACGCAACCGATCTCTACTTGGCCCAGAATCTCGACGAGCAGATCCGCTTGCCGGATTATCCGACGCTAAGCTACCCGGTGTTCACCGTCAACCTCGGACTGCAGTACACTGGTGGTCCGCGAGACGTCGTCAGTGCGCTGGGCGTCGGCGAACGCGCCGTCGGCGCGGGGGGCGCCGTCGATCCCACCCAACCGCTCTTCTACCAGCCGGCTGCGTATAGCGATCTCACGGCGTACGCGAGCTTTCGCGTTACGCCGCGGGCGCTGCTGACCTTGCGCGGTTATAACCTCGGCAACGAACGCTATGCGGAGATCTCGGGCTACCCGATGCCCGGGCGCACCTTCGCCGTCGAGCTGTCAACCGTCGGCGCCGAGCATCACCAGTAAATCGCTCCAGTCGCGCGCACGGTCCGGATACGGATCGTGCGCGTTATATGGGCGCGTGAAAAGAATTCCGCGTCCCGCGAAACGCTCGAGATGATAGATGGCGTCGTCGACGAGCACGTCGGCGGCGAGCACATCCTTCTCTCCGCAAAAGACAATGCGCTCGGGACCGACGAACGCCAGATGTTCCTGCAGCCAGGTGAATTTCTCGGCGAACGCCCGCGGCACGTACATCGCCGAGCTGCAGATAACGACGTCGTGGGTGCGCTGGAGCGCCGCGATACCGGCAATCGCACCCTCGAGTGGCCGTAGAGCGGCGAAAAAGCCCGGACGGTGCGCCTCACGTGCCAATTGCGCGGGATCGGTATTGGTGACCACGCCGTCGACGTCAATTGCGATGCGCATGAACGCTTTCGAGCGCGCGAGCGAGTGCGCTGACGAGCCGAAGGTTGCGTTCGCGATCGAGCACGGCCACGCGGATCACGCTCCGCCGTTCCAAGCCGTCGTAGCTGCGGCAATCCCGCACGACGATCCCGTCGCCGATCAGCGCCTGCAGAAAGCCGTCGAGCCGCAGCACAGACAGCGGCAATTCGGCGAGCACGAAGTTCGCGTTCGAGGGAAAGACCGTCACACCGAGCGCGGCGAGGTCGCGTGTGAGCGCGTCGCGAGCCGCCTCGTTCGCGGCTCGCGTGCGCATTGCGTAGGCCTCGTCATCGAGCGCTTCGAGCGCGATCGCTTCATCGAGCGTTCCCACCGGCCACGACGGCGACCGCTCCCGCATCACCCGAGCGAGATCGGGATGCGCGATCGCGTAGCCGACGCGCACGCCGGCAAGCGCGTAAAACTTGGTGAGCGAGCGCAGCACGACGCCACGACGCGAACGCGCCGTCTCGCGTACAATCGATCGTTCGGGAACGTAGTCGATGAACGCCTCATCCATAATCAGTGGCCGATCCATCGCCTCGACGCGCGCAAGGAGCTTCAGCGATCCCTCGAGCGATAGCGCCATGCCCGACGGATTGTGGGGCGTGGTGACGAGCGCTCCCGCATTCGGATGCGCGCGCAGGGCCGCGAGATACGCGTCGACGCCGAGCGCCGGCGTCTGCGGCAATGCGAATCGCAGCAACGCGAGATTTGCCGCATCGAGCGAACGGCGGTACTCGCTGAACGCCGGCACCGGTACGAGCCACGCCGGCGCGCCGCTCGCACGAAGCGCCAGATCGATCAGCGCCGCGCTCCCATTGCCGACGACGACGCATTCGGCCTCGACACCGAGCAATGTGGCGATACGCTCGCGTAGGCGCCGGTAGCACGGCCTCGGATACGGCGCGAGCAGCCGTGGATCGCTCGCGGCTCGTGCCAACGCGCCGGCGACGCCGGCCGGCGGCCCTTGCGGCGCGATGTTTGCACTGAAATCCACCAATGTCGATGGATCGACGCCATAGCGCTCCGCGATGGCCTGCAAATCGCCCCCGTGCACCGCGTTCATCGGCAAGCGCGCGCGGCACACGCCGCCAGTGTGAATGCGAAGAGGCTTGCAACGAACGTCACGCACATCGCGCGCCGCACGCTGTCGCGACTCGGCGGCGCAAATTCTGCCCCAATCAGCGGCGCGTCGTGAGCAATCCCATCGTAGCTCGACGATCCGCCAAGCCGGACGCCGAGCGCGCCGGCCATTGCGGCTTCGCTCACGCCGGCATTTGGGCTGCGATGATTCCCTCCGTCGCGGATAGCGACTTTGACAGCTGCTTTTCCACTCTCGCCGAGTGTCGCCGCCGCGGCCGCGATGAGCGCTGCGCTCATGCGGGCCGGTACGAAATTCGCGAGATCATCGAGTCGCGCCGCGATACGCCCAAACCAGGTATACGGCGGTTCGATATGTCCGATTAACGAATCCAGCGTATTGATCGCCTTATACGCAAATGCACCCGGCAGCCCGAGCACGCAAAGGAAAAGCAGCGGCGCCACGATGCCGTCGCACGTGCTCTCGGCCAGTGACTCCACCACGGCACGCGCAATCCCCGCTTCGTCGAGTTCACGCGTATCACGCCCCACGAGGCGCGCCAGCGCGAGGCGTGCCGTACCGATGTCGTCGCACTCGAGCGCATCCCGGACAGGTGCCGCGTGGTCCAGTAGACTTCCGCAGGCGAGCGTGCTGGCAGCAGCAACGACCCGGACCGCGAACGGCGCGCGTTCGACGATCGCGCCGAAGATCGCGGCACCCGCGACAATCGCGAGGGTGACGAGGCCCCCGCCGATCAGGTCGTTCTCGGTATGAAGACGGACGAACGACTCCGCCCGACGGGCCGCGTGACCGATGGTCACGACCGGATGCGGCAGCGATGGCGGATCCCCGATCGTCAGGTCGAGTAATGCGGCGGCGGCGATCGTTCCGCCGCTCACGGCGTAGAGACCGGCCGCGACAGGAGCATGCGCAGGTCGAGCGCGCGCTCAACTGCATCCGCTAGCTCGTCGAGACGCGCTCGCCGCTGCGCCTGCACCGGCGCAAACGCACGCGCCACTGGGAGACCCCGAAGCGCACGTGCCCACGCGACAAAAGCATGACGCGCGTCGTCGCCGGCAAAGAGACCGTGAACGTAGGTGCCCGCAACGCGCCCGTCGGCAGAAACCACACCGTCGCGACACGACCCGCCGGCGCGCGAGATCTGTGCGAAAGGACGCGAAGCATCGCCGTACTGCGTTACGCCGACGTGAATTTCGTAGCCGTCGAACGCAACGGATTGTCCGAATGCAGCCGTGGTGCCGGTCACCCGCACGGTCGTCTTTTCGACGGCGAACGTCGAGCGAAGGTCGAGCAACGCCAAGCCGGCGTGGCTGCCGCCGCGCTCGACGCCATGCGGGTCGTCGATCGATGCCCCCAGCATCTGCATTCCGCCGCAGATTCCCACCGTGAGGGCGCCGCGCGATGCGCAGGTTACGAGCGCGCGCTCCAACCCACGTTCGCGGAGCCACCCCAAATCGCCGATCGTGTCCTTGGTGCCGGGAAGGATCACTACGTCGGCCGCTTCCACCGCGCCGCCATCGCGCGTGTAGATGAGATCGACCGACGGCTCTTCTTCCAACGCGTCGAAGTCGGTGAAGTTCGCTAGGTGCGGAAACGCGACGACCGCGATGCGAAGCCGCTCGTGACGCGCGTCCCAGGCGCGTTCGCGCCGGCGTTCGATGCTCACGCCGTCTTCTTCGTCGAGCCCAGTCGTATCGACGTACGGAATGATGCCGACGCACGGAACGCCGACCCGCGCGTCGAGCATTGCGATGCCCGCGTCGAGCAACGATGCATCGCCGCGAAACTTGTTGAATGCGTATCCTGCGATTCGGCGCCGATCGGGCTCGTCGAGCAACGCGAACGTCCCGGCGATCGCGGCGAACGCACCGCCGCGATCGATGTCGGCGACAAGCAGGCAGCGCGCATCGGCGAGGTCTGCCACGGCCATATTGACGATATCGCTCTCACGCAAATTGATCTCGGCCGGCGAACCCGCGCCCTCGATCACCAGGACATCGAATTCGGCGGCAAGCCGGTCGTAGGCCGCAACGATGTGCGGCCACAGTGCGCGCTTTCCGTTACCCAAAAAATCGCGCGAATGCAGCGTTCCGAAGATGCGTCCGTTCACGATCGCTTGCGAACCGGTCTGAGACATCGGCTTGAGCAAAACCGGATTCATGTCGGCGCGCGGCGCGAGGCCGGCGGCTTCGGCTTGCAGCGCTTGCGCGCGCCCGATCTCGAGTCCGTCGGGCGTCGCTGCCGAGTTGAGCGACATGTTCTGCGCTTTGAAGGGTGCCACGCGCGCGCCACGCCGCGCAAGGATGCGACAGAGTGCCGTAGCCACCAGCGACTTGCCCGCGTGCGACGCCGTTCCCAGAACCATGAGCGAAATCGCGCGGGGCTGTGGCCTTACCACGCCCTCGACCACGGCGGTCCTGGATGCGTTTCATCGCGCAAGCGCGCGTCGACACCGTGTTTGGCGTCGAGCATGCGCGCACATAGCCACAGCACGTCCGAGAGCCGATTGAGGAAGCGCAGCACGTTTTTCTGCACCTCTTCACCACAAGCCATGAGACGAACCACGTTGCGCTCCGCACGACGACAGACGGTCCGTGCCACTTCGAAATGTGCGCTCGTGCGGTGGGCGCCCGGTACGGTCCAATCGCGGGCGACACCCGGCATCGCCTCGAACGCATCGACCAGCGCGTCGAGCGATGCGATGAGGTCATCGCCGATAACCGGCACGTCTTTTCGGCCGCCGGGCTTGGTCGAGATCGCCGAACCGACGGGAAAGAGCAATCGCTGAATCCTTAAGATCGTCCGCGCGATTTCTTCGTCATCACAAAACGCACGGGCCACGCCGAGTACGCTGTTGAGTTCGTCGACGCAGCCTGCGGCTTCGACGCGCAACCCACCTTTCGAAAGGCGCGCACCTCCCGGTGAGCTCGTGCTACCATCATCCCCGCGACGCGTCGCGATCGACGCCATCGCTAGCGGGTCGCGGCGCCGAAAATCGGGCGTCGCGAAACGAGGCGCAGGGTCGCGTGCGCGCCGACAAACCAGGCCGCATTGATCGCGAAGACTTCGAAGAGCCAGCGCGGAGCGTACGCATCCCAACCGCCGAGCACGAAACTGAACAGGACCAGCACCGCTTCAAATGCCACGAACGAACCGAGGAAAGCCAGTAGCGGATTAGACGAAACGACACGAGCGACGACGTACGCGGCCACTGTTCCGAGTCCGAGCGCGAGACCCCAGGCAACGGTTACGGAGTCGTGCGGATACGCCTTCAGTGTAAAACCGATCGACTGATCGGCGAGCCAGACTACACCGGCGACGATCAAAGCGCTGCGGCGCGACAGATTCAAGGCCGCAGCCGCGGCGATTGCCGGTAGCGGCACGATGCAGCCGAGCGCGGCGCACGCCACGCCGATTGCGCCGAGCGCAAGAAACGGAAAAGCGAGGAACATCTCGTGACCCTTTCGCGAGGTGACGGAGTAGCGATGCTCGCCGAACGTATCTGACTCTGCGGGAGAACCCCGCTTACAGTGGCGCGACCGTCCCGGAATTCCACCGGCTTCCGTCCCGCACGAGCAAGTTTTATAGTTACGGGTAGGGCCATGAATCCCCCGCCGCCAACGCGACGACAACCGTGGTCTCCCTTCGTCTCCTTGGATTGCTCCTTTTGCTCGCACTTTCGCTGCTCGTGAGCTTGCTCGTGGGCGGCTCGACGATCACGCCCGACGCAATTCTGCGATCGCTCCTTCAGCCCGGCGCGCACGACGATGTCACGACGATCGTCTGGCAACTGCGCATGCCGCGGGTCGTCATCGCTGCAATAGTCGGCGCCGCGCTGGCGATCGGCGGCGCGCTGCTGCAAGGCATGCTGCGCAATCCGCTCGTCGATCCGTATCTTACCGGCGTCAGTGCCGGTGCCGCCGCGGCGATCGCGATCGCGGTGCTGGCCGGAATCGCGGCGCCGTATCTTCCCGCGCTGGGTTTCGTCGCGGGATTGCTCACCGCAGTGCTCGTCGCCGCGCTTGCGCGGCGCGGGAGCGGACTCGATTCTAACCGTTTGATCTTAGCCGGCATCTCCGTGTCGGCCCTGTTCTCGGCGGTCATCACCTTTGCGATCGTGCGCTCGAACTCGCTGAGCTCGGCGCAATCGATTCTCGCCTGGCTTGCGGGTTCGATCGCCGGGCGCGGCTGGCGCGATCTGCTCTTTGCGCTTCCATATCTCGCAATCGGCGTGGCACTTGCGCTCCTGGCGGTACCGGCGCTCGACGCGATGCGCGTCGGCGATGTGCGCGCGCGCGCGGTGGGCGTCAACGTCGATCGCGCGCAGTGGATCATCCTCGCTTCGACCTCGTTTCTCGCCGCGGCCGCGGTCGCGCTCGCCGGCATGATCGGCTTCATCGGATTGATCGTTCCGCACGTCGCGCGCCGGATCGTCGGGTCGAGTGCGCGAGCGCTCTTACCGGCATCTGCGCTGTGCGGCGCCGCACTGTGCGCGCTAGCCGACGCCGTTGCGCGTAGCATCGTCGCACCATCGGAGTTGCCGATCGGCGTGCTGCTGGCGTTCATCGGGGTTCCGGCGTTTCTCTATCTCTACTTGCATCAGGAGCGGCCGGCATGATCGCGCTTGACGGCGTCGCCATCGGCGTGGCGCAGCGCACTCTCGTGAGCGATATCGAGGCGCACATCGAGCCCGGGGAATTCGTTGCGGTCTTGGGCCCCAACGGCGTGGGGAAGACCACGTTGCTCCGGGCAATTTGCGGCATGCGGCCGGTGTTGCACGGAGCGATCGCGCTGGACGGCACGCCGCTGCGCGCGCTCTCGCCCAACGCGCGCGCCCGGGCTATCGCGTTCGTAACGAGCGACGATGCGATGATCGAAACGCTACGCGTGCGTGACGTCGTCGCCATCGGCCGGTATCCGCATCATCCGTGGTGGGAATGGCGCGAAAATGCCGATGACGACGCGGCAATCGAACGCGCACTGCGCGCCGTACACCTCGTAGCTGAAGCCCAGCGGCTCTTCACCACGCTTTCGAGCGGCGAGCGGCAACGTGTGTGGATCGCCATGGGCCTCGCGCAGGACACGCCGGTGCTGCTCCTCGATGAGCCGACCAGCCATCTCGACGTTCGCGTCGCACATGAAATTCTCGCGCTGCTGCGGGCGCTCGCGCGCGAGGGGCGCACGGTGCTATGCGTGCTCCACGATCTCAACGACGCGGCGGCCTACGCCGACCGGCTGATGCTACTGGGCTGCGAGCGCATGCTCGCCTTCGACGTCGCGGATCGCGTGCTCGCTCCAGCGCTTATCGAACGCGCTTATGGAATCGCGGTTTCCCGCGTGGAGACTCCTGATGGGCCGCGGGTTTTTGCGGCGATGCAGACCTGATTTGCCGAATCGCCGAGCCGCTGACCCAGCCGCGCTGGCCGCGGAGCGGGCCGGCCGTAATCACGATGCCGACCGCGTCGTCCGGCTCGGTCACGTATTTCGATTGCACAAAATCCGAAACGCAGCTCTCCACGGTTGCGCGCGTACCGGGGCGCACCAGCGTCGCGTGCGGCAGCAGCGCTCGCATTTGATCGAACGTTCCGCCTTCATAGTCACGCAGCCGGAAGCGCGAATCCCAGACAAAGACGTCGGGATCGTCGGTCGTGCCGTACAGCACGACCCGGTCGCTGGGGTGCACGCGGCAATCCGCAAGCGCCACGTGCGGCGCAAGCCAGAGCAGGAGCGCGGCGACGACGCTAAGCGTTCGCATCGGCACCTCCCGGCTCGTGCACGCGAATCGCCAATACGGCGAGATCGTCGCGCGTGCGGTTACCTTCCATCGCTTTGATTTTGGCAACCACTTCGTCGGCGAGCAGTTGCGGCTGCGGATTGCTCGCGGCGATCAATTCCATTGCACCGCGTTCTTGTACTTGCTCGCCGGCACGATTGCGCGCCTCGGTGAGTCCATCCGTCGCCAGGACGACCGTATCGCCGTCTTCCAGATAAAGCGTCTTGGTTTCAAACGGCTCTTCCATCACACCAAGCACCGGCCCGGTAACGGCCAATTGCTGCACGTCGTCCGCACGCCGCACGTACGCCGAATCGTGCCCGGCGCTGGCGTAGCGAAACTGCAACGTCTGGGTATCCAGCACGCCGACGAACATCGACACGAACAGGTACGGGTTCTCGACCGTCTGCGCGAACGCGGTATTGAATTCCGCCAGCATCGCTCCGGGATCCCGGCGCCGTAGCGCGATGCCGCGAATCGTAAATTTGATGAAGGCCGTCAAAACGGCGGCGTCGACACCCTTTCCGCTGACGTCAGCGATGAACACCATCGCGAGCGTATCGGAGAGCCGATACACATCGAAGACGTCACCGCCTACCGCGAGATGGCTGCTGGCCGAGAGATAGGCGCTACCCACCTCGCAATTGGGCAGAGGCACGTGCTCGCTGCGAAATGCTCGTTGAAGAATCTCGGTCGTCGTCCGCTCTTCTTCCAGCTCGCTCACGAGCCGTGAGCGAAAGCCGTTGAAGAGAATCGCGAGCAAGCCGAAGAGGGCGAGCCAAAATGTACGGGCCCACGTGTCCCGATCGATCTGCTCTTGCGTGGAACGTGCGAGCTCGTCGTTGCGTTGCGCGAGCGCGTTGCGGATGAAGTCGGCAGTCCGGTTCTCGTAGTCGGAGAACGCCTTGTTTTCCTTATCGATCTCGGTGACGTCACGTCCCGGCGACGCTAGCAGCGGCTGAGCAATCTTCCGTCGCCAGTTATTTTGCAAAGAGACGTAATCTTCCAGGGTACGCGCCGCGGGGCTGAGTTGCTGCGCAGCAAGAACCGAAGCCACGGCGGAGACCTTTCCGTCGAACGCCTGCGATGCCGAAGCATACTGCTGCGCATAAAATGGGTCGCGCGTGAGCACGTAACCGCGCACCGAGTTCTCTTCGTCGATCTGCAGACGCAGGAGCTCTTCGAGGGCGAGCTGCGCTTGGACGATGCGCGACTGCGCATCAAAGGTCCGCGCAATATTCGCTCGCGTTGCAAAGGCGCCCTGAACCGCAATGATCAGGACCAGGGCCAAAAAGACGGTCCAGACCAGGGCCCCAGGCACGCGCAGGAACGGCGTCCGGGATTTCACCGCGTGGCAAAACCACCGGAGGGTAGGATCATTGTGCGTTCCGAAATCAGTTTAGTCATGCAAATGCAGATTGCCCCGGGTCTCTTCAAGTCGTACGACGTTCGCGGAATTTATCCGTCAGAGCTCAACGACGATATCGCCTACCGCATCGGACGCGCGTTCGTGGCGCTCGTCGGCGGGCGCCGGATCGTGGTAGGGCGCGATATGCGGCCTACCGGGGAGCGACTTTTCGCGGCATTTGCACGCGGAGCAACCGAATCCGGCGCTGATGTGACCTCGATCGGGATGGTTTCGACCGACGCACTCTATTTCGCGGTCGGTGCGTATGGATTCGACGGCGGCGTCATGATCACAGCATCGCATAATCCCGCGCAATACAACGGGATGAAGTTCACGCGTGCGCAAGCCGAAGCAATCTCGCTCGAAACGGGGCTTGCGCAGATTCGCGATGCGGTCATCTCAGGCAACCTGCCGCCTGCCGCGCCAACCCCGGGGGCCATTACGCAGCGCGACGTGCTCGACGAGTTCGCCGAGCATTGCCTTTCCTTCGTCGATCGGACGTGCATCAAGCCGTTCAAAATCGCCATCGATGCAGGAAATGGAATGGCGGGTGAGACTGTCCCGCACGTGTTCAAGCATCTGCCCTGCGAAGTGATTCCGCTGTACTTTGAACTCGACGGGACGTTTCCGAACCACCCGGCCAGCCCGATCGAACCGGAGAACATGATTGACCTCCAAGCCCTCGTGCGTACGTCGGGCGCAGATCTCGGCGTCGCATTCGACGGCGACGCCGACCGTATGTTCATCGTCGACGAAAAAGGGGACCTGATCGACGGCAGCACGGTCACGGCGCTGGTTGCACTCAACACGCTCAAGAAACACCCCGGCGCAAAAATCCTCTTCAACTTGATCTGCTCGCGCAGCGTACCGGAGCTCGTCGAGAAAGCCGGCGGCGTGCCGATCCGCTCGCAAGTCGGGCACTCGATCATCAAGAAGCTGATGCGCGAGCAAGACATCGTGTTCGGCGGCGAACATTCCGGGCACTTTTACTTCAAGGATAACTGGTATGCGGACTCGGGGATGATCGCACTGATGCAGTGCCTCGAAGTCTTCAGCGAAGCGGGCAAGCCGGTAAGCGAGGTCATCGCGCCGATCGACACGCGGTTCCGGTCGGGCGAAATCAACAGCACGGTCAACGACAGCGCAACGAAATTGCGGGAACTCCAGGACCACTTCAAGGGCGCGCAGATCGATCACCTCGACGGCGTGACGATCGACTACCCGAACTGGTGGCTGAACGTGCGTCCTTCGAATACCGAGCCGCTCTTGCGGCTCAATGTCGAGGGCGATACCAAGGCGCTCATGGAGCAGCACCGCGACGAAGCCCTCGCGATTATTAGAGCATAACTTTGTCTAGGGTCGATACCGATGCGATGCGGCGCTACGAGCAGACGCGCGACGATCTCGTGGCGCGATTGCTCGTCATCGAGGCGTCGATCGGCGAGAATCGCCGGAAGTCCGTCGCCGGCGTTCGCTCGCGTTTGCAACGCGGGAAGTTTGTCCTCGCGGTGGTCGGCGAGTTCTCGAGCGGGAAGTCGTTCCTGCTCAATGCGCTGCTCGGAAAGTTCCGGTACGAAGAGAGTCCCTCCGGTAAACGTCTGGTTGGGCTTTTAGCGGTCGACATCAATCCCTCGACCGCGACGATCACGGAACTCGAAGCAGGGAATGCCGACGAAGCGACCGCGATTTTCGAGGACGGCCGTCGCGAGCGCATTCCGCTCGATCGTCTGAACCGCTTCATCGCCGTCGGCGGTGAGGAAGCCGGGAGGCTCCACGACGCGACCAAAGACGAGCGCGACGCGCCGGCACGCGTGATCGTCAAGACGAATTCGCCGTTTCTCGAGCGTGGATTCGTCGTGGCGGACACACCCGGGCTCGCGTCGATCAATCCGGCGCATCGCCGTGCGACACTGCAGTTTCTGCCCACCGCCGACGCGGTGCTGTATCTGATCGACACGCAGCAGCCGTTTACCGAAGGGGATGCGGCGTTTCTGGGCATCATCCGCCAGCACATCGATTCGATCTTCATCGTGCAGACCAAGATCGATCTGTGGCAGCAGACGCAAAGCGACGGACGCCCGGCCTGGGAGCACGCCTACGAGCGGATCGAAGCGCTTGCCGCCGTGCACGCCCCGGGAACGTACGTCTACGCTCTCTCCGCACGCGAGTACGTCGACGGCGATCTCGCGCACGACCCGCGCAAAGTCGACGAAAGCCGTTTTCCCCGGTTTCTCGCTGCGCTCGACGCCTCGCTGATTCGCCGCACCGGCCGCGCGCGGCTCGCACGCGCACGCGATCGCGTGGCCGCGGCCGTGGTCGACGAACAAACACAAATCGAGCAAGACGTCGCGATGCTGGCGCTCGACCGCGAGGCGCTCGACGCGCGGCGGGCAGCCGTGCTTCCGGCGCTGCAATCGCTCGACGAGCGCGCACGTGCCCAGCGCGAAGCGCTGTTGCAAGCGGGTCTCGCAACGCGCTCCGGCATGACGTTACGCGGCGACGAGCTCAGCGCCGATCTCGAGCGAGCGCTTTCGCAAGCTTTCGACACCGCCGATATCAGCCGCTTGCGCGATCGCGAGCGGTTGAACGTCATCATCGATCGCATTTTCGCCACTGTCGTCGCGGAGTTCGCCGGCCAAGCCGCAGGTACGGTCAGCGACCAGCTCGACGCTGCCGTGGAACGCGCCGAAGCGATCGTGCCGCTGCGTTTCTCGCAGAACGACGCGGCGGCCCGTGCCTTCGGCGCCGAGCCGGGTACGAGCCTTTGGAACGGGGACGTTCGTACCGCAATTGCTGCGACGATCGTTTTGGAGGCGATCGGCGGACCGGCGATCGGCCTCGTGCATGACATCGCAACACGATTTGCTGCGCAGCAAACCGGCGGCTACATGAAACGCGAACTGCTGGCCGATCTGCGCGCTGAAATCTTCCCGCGCTTCACCACGGATGTCGTGGCCTTCAGCGATCGCGTCGGCGCGCGTCTGCAGCACATCTATGACGAGCTCGCGCAGGCGATCGCGGGCGCCCTCCTCGAACGGCGCGACGCAGATTTGGGTAGCATCGATCGATCGATTACCGCGCACCGGGAAGACCGCGTCGATGAAACGCGCGATCGATTGGAGACTCGCCGCGAAACGCTCGCGCGCGAACTAGATATCGTGCGGACGTTAGTCGACGGCTTCATGGATCGCGAAGAGGAGATCGCGCCCGCCGACCCTGGCTCTGAGATCGTCCGGCGTTCACACACGGAGGCCTCGTTCGATCCCGGCAGCTATGAGGGCGGCCTGCGCCCGTCGCGCTGGCGCGTCGCCGTCCTTGGGGCACTGCGGCGCGGCAAGACGAGTTTGATCAATGCGATCGCCGGCAAGACCGTGCTCACCGACGACGTGGCGGGGAGCGCGAGATTTCCGATTCACGTGCGCTACGGCGAGCACGAAGCCGCCTTCACGCTCGGCGACGACGCGCAATGGCGCGAGATCCCGTTCGCGAGCGCCATGCAGGCGGCCGTAACCGCACCGGTGCTGGTGCTCGTACCTTGGTCACTTCCGCGCGAGCTCGTGCTGGTCCACGCACCGGCCTTTGACTCCGGTGAACCGGAGGCCGAAGACGTCAATGTCGTCGTCGCCGCGCATGCAAGCGAAGTGCTGTGTCTCTTTTCGCGACAGCTCTCCGATCGCGAGCTCGCGCTCTACGAACGGATCGCTGAGTTCAATAAGCCGATGCTCTTCGCCCACACGATCGCCGATAACGAAGCGTCGAGCGAACGGCGGCACGTCGTCGAGCTGGCGCAAGCATATTTGCGCGCACGGAATATCCCGGCCGATCGCATTTTCGTCGTCTCCGCCCATGAGTACGACGAAGCTCGGCGCGCCGGACGCGCGCCGGCCGGTTGGAACGAGTTGGGGGCGCTGCGCTCGACGCTCGAAGCGCAGGCCGAGAGCCATATGGCTCGCTTGGAGCGGTTGGCGCGCGCGGCTACGAAAACTCAGGTGTCGACGAGCGTGCAGCCGCCGAGTGCGCAGCGAGCGCCGGGTCTTTTCGCACGTATGTTCGGCAAGGGGCGCTGAGCGATGTGGCGTCGAACGCGCTTCAACCGGTTATGAGCACCACGCTAGGGCCGGCGTTTCTCGCGATCGGCGACGGAACGTCGACGGTCGGCCGCATTGCCATCGAAAACGGGCGCATCGCAGCGATTCTTCCCGCCGACGGTCCCTCAGATCATCCGCTCCCGGAAGGCAGCCGCGTTGCACCCGGGCTGATCGACGTTCATACTAACGGCGCGGGCGATATGCTCTTCAATCGCGATCAAGGCAACGCGGTGACGGCAGCGGCGAGCGAATACGCGCGCATGGGCGCGACCGGCTTCGTTGCCAGCGTCATGACGGCCCCGTTCGAATCGATGCTGCACATCGCTTCCGAAGTCGTCGACGCCGCGCACGATCTCGAAGAAGACGATCCGCACGGCGCCCGCTGCCTCGGCGTCCACTTCGAAGGTCCGTTTCTCAATCCGAAGTTTCGCGGCGTGCACCGCGGTGAGTGGTTGATGCCGGCCTCGGCTGAACGCGCCAAAGAGATGGTCGACGCCTGCAAAGGGGCGTGCCTGCTGGTGACGATGGCTCCCGAAGTCGAGGGCGCCGCCGATGCGATGCGCGTCTTCTTGGAACACGGCGTTGTGTGTTCCGCCGGCCACACCAGCTCGCGCTACGGCGACGGTTTGCTCGCGATCGGGCTAGGGTTTCGCGCGCTCACGCACGCATTCAACGGGATGCCACCGCTGATTCATCGCGATCCCTCGATCCTGGCGGCGTTCATTCAGGACCGGCGTACGATGGTCCAAGTGATCAGCGACGGTTACCACGTCGCACCGGTGATGGTCGATATCCTTTACCGCACGGTCGGCGATCGGGTCGTGCTCGCGAGCGACCTGATGCCGCCGCCGGATCCGACCTACCACATCGTCGGCGGCGTGATGCGCGCCGGCGACGGTACCATCGCCGGCAGCGCGCTGCGCATCGATCAAGCCGTGCGCAACTTCATGTCGTACGCCGATATCTCGTTTGCCGAAGCGGTAATGGCGGCAACCCATGCGCCCGCGAAATTGATCGGCCTCGAAGGCGAGATGGGCCGCATCGCGCCGGGCATGCGCGCCGACCTTTCGTTTTGGGACGCCGACTACGCCGTCACCGGCACGATGGTCGGCGGAACGGTCGTCTATGGCCTCCGCACGGGGCCGAAAACTTTGGCATCGTGACGGCGCAAGCGACAGCGCTTCTCGAGGCGATTTTCGGAGAGTCGTTCCGCCACGATTTCGACGTGCGTCTGTGGGATGGAACGACGCTCCCGAGCACAACCGGACAAACGCATTTCACCTTCGTCGTCAACACGCCGGGCGCGCTGCGCAGCGCGTTTGCGCCGCCGCTGGAAAAACATGCGGGTGCTGCGTTTATTTCGGGCATCATCGACATCGACGGCGATCTTCCCGTAGCCATCGCGCAAATCAATGCCGCGACAAACGCGCGCTCGGCACTCCAAAAGGCGCGCATCCTGCTCGGCCTGCGGCGCCTTCCGCGCGAAGCGCGTCCGGAGCCGCCGGGTGCGCAGCTCCATGGCAAGCGTCACTCGCGCGCGCGCGACCGCGCCGCAATCTCGTATCACTACGATCATCCGGTGGCGTTCTATCGCGCCTTCCTCGATCGGGATATGGTGTATTCGTGCGCCTATTACGACGACGGCATCGACGATATCGACCGCGCGCAGCAGGCCAAGCTCGACTACATACTGCGCAAGCTGCGGCTCGAACCGGGCATGTCGTTTCTCGACATCGGCTGCGGGTGGGGATCGCTGGTCATCGCCGCCGCGAAGCGCGGCGCGCAATCGCTGGGCATTACCCTGAGCCGGGTGCAGCACGACGAAGCCAACCGGCGCATCGAAGAATTGGGGCTCGCCGATCGCGCAAAAGTCGAATTCCGCGACTACCGCGACCTGCGCGGGCTGACGTTCGATCGCATCGCGAGCATCGGGATGGTCGAGCACGTGGGTCGCACGATGCTGCCCACGTATTACAATAGCGCCTACGCAGCGCTACGGCCCGGCGGTCTTTTCTTGAATCACGGTATTGCCGAGCAAAGCCCCGGGCGCAAACCGCCGCCCAATCCGTTCATCGAACGCTACGTCTTCCCCGACGGCGACCTGGTCGCTATCGGCGACAGCCTGGCAATCGCCGAGCGCGCCGGTTTCGAGGTGCGCGACGTCGAGAATCTGCGCGAGCACTACGCGCGCACGCTGCGCGCGTGGGTCACGAACCTCGAGCGCAACCGCGAGGAGGCGATCGCACAGGCCGGCGCAGCGGCGTATCGCGTCTGGCGCCTGTATATGGCCGGCAGCGCGGTCTCATTCGACAACGCGTCGATCGGCATCTATCAGTCGCTGCTCGCGCGCCCGGACGGGAACGGGTCGGTTACGATTCCGGCAACACGACGGGATTTATATTTGTCATCCCGAGCGTAGCGAACGGAGTGAGCGTAGTCGCTTCGCTACGCTCGGGATGACAAAGGAGTCGCCTTGGTTCTCTCGATGTAGGCCGAGCGCAGCATGGTGAACGCCGCGTAGGCGACGATTGCGATGACGAGCCATTTGACCGCTTCGAGCGGCATCGACTTGACGATGTATGCGGCGATCACGACGCCCGGGATACCGCCGAGCGTCAGACCGATCGCCGTTTTGAACGCGTACGCGTCGAACTTCACGAAGCGCACGCTCGCGATCGGCATCAAGAACGCGCAAGAGCCCATCATGATGGGAAACGCGCCGCGCGGGTTCATGCCGAGCAAACTGATCATGATGATCGCCGGCGCGTAGAGGCCAATGCCGATCGTCATGAGGGCGCCCAGGCAGAAGTTGATCGCGACGCCGGTGACGAGCAACCACCCGGAGAGGCCGAGCGCATCGCCACCGGCGGGAAGAATTTTGAGGTTCTGCATCAAGAAGATGATCGCTGCAACCGTGAGTGCGCCGCCCATGCCGATCTGCACGTTCCGGCGCGGCCAGCGTGCGACCATTCCGGCGCCGAGCCACGCGCCGACGACCGATGCCGCGATGAGCAGCACCAGCGTGATCGGGTCGACGCCGATGACCGTGATGTAGATGAGCGCCTCGGTAATCGTGGGGAGCGCGTGGCCAACGTTGAGCGTGCCGGGAATCTTCTCGTCCGGCGCCATCCGGAAGAACTTGAAGAGCGATGTCGTCGGCGCGAACGAACCGATGCCGAGTGTATCGAAAAAATTGGTGACGAATCCAACCGCGACGCCGAGCAATGTCGGCCACGTGAACTCACGGCGGCGCGCCACCTCGATGCCCCAAAATAGCGCGAAGCCGACGCCGATAATCCACAGCAGGGTGAGAAGAATCGGGATAACGCTCATGGGTCAGCGCCGTTCGCGATAGCTTTCGGCGGTCCCTCGACTACGCTCGGGATGACAATGAGAGCTATCGGACTGCCGCGGCGTTGAAGTACGAAGCGCGCGGGTGGTGGATCACGATGGCCGCTGTCGATTGTTCCGGTACGATTTGGAACGCCTCGGTAAGCTCCACGCCGATACGTTTTTGCGCGTCGAGTACGCTGAAGGCCACTGCGTGCTGCGAAAGATCCGGACACGCACCGTAGCCCCACGAGTAGCGTTTGCCGCGCTCCTGCGGCAAGCGCAATTCGGTACGAATGCGCCGATGCGTCCATTCCGCCAGCGCTTCGGCCGATTGCACGGTGAAGCCGTGTAAGAAATACGACTCGCTGTAATCACCGCGCGCCTGCAACGCCTCGGTCATCTCCGATGCATGCGTACCGACGGTCACCACTTGCAGCGCGACGACATCGATGCCGCGGCCGTCTTGCGGTTCGCGCAGATAATCGGCCAAGCAAAGATAGTCGCCGCCCGCCTGCCGCGCAAAGGCGAAACGCGCAATCTCGCGCGTGCTATCGTTCGGGTCGTAGAGCACGACGTCGTTGCCGAGTCCGGCTGCGGGATAGTACCCGTACGCAACCTTCGGGTCGAGCAATCCGCCGGCTTGCGCTTCATGCTGATAGCGGCGCAAGCGCGGATCGAACTCATCACGCACCAGCGCATCGAAGGCGTCGCCTTTGGTATTGCTCGCGCCCCACGAAAGCCGGTAGAGGCTTTTGAGATCGAAGCATGGCCACAGTTCGCGCAGATCGACGTCATCGATCGTCGTCGGGCCCAAAAATGGAGGTACGGGAATGTCGACGTGCTCGTTCTTTACCGCTGAGATCGTTGCGGCCGGCGCGTGGGGCGACGTGCCGTCGCGGGCGCGATCGCGTTGGGCGAAGGCCTCGGTGCGCATCCGTTCGACGAACGCTTCGCGCGCCGCGCCGTCGCTGGTCAAGCGATCCATGATCTCCAGACCCTCGAAGGCATCCTTGGCGTAGAAGAGTCCCGGTTCGAAGTAGCGCTCGCCCTCGTCGAGCAACGAGATGCGTCGCCCGAAGTCGCGGTTGATCGCGGCGCCGCCGACGATGACCGGAAAGTGCATCCCGCGCGCATCCTGCTCTTGCACGCAGATCGGCATCTGCTTGCTGGTCGAGACCAAGAGCGCCGAGAGTCCAATCGCGTCGGCCCCCACCTCGACGGCCTTCTCGAGAATCGTGTTCATCGGGACCTGCTTGCCGAGATCGAACACGGTGTAGCCGTTGTTGGTGAGAATCGTGTTGACGAGATTCTTGCCGATGTCGTGCACGTCGCCGAAGACCGTGGCGAGCACGACCGTCCCTTTAGTCGAGCCCTCCTTCTTCTCAAGGAATTGTTCGAGGTGCGCGACCGCCTTCTTCATCACTTCCGCTGATTGCAACACGAACGGTAAGATCAGTTCGCCCGAACCGAATTTGTCGCCGACCTCTTTCATTGCCGGCAGCAGAATCTCGTTGAGCACCGCTACCGGATCGCGTTCTTCGAGCGCGCGATCGATCTTCGCCTCGATACCGTCCTTGCGCCGGCGCAGAATCGCGTTGTGAATCAGCTGTGCGATGGGAAGGTCCACGTCGGCGTCGGTCGTTTCGTTCGCCGATGACGTCGTCGTCGCGCTCTCAAAGTGTTCGATCAAGCGCTGCAATGCATCGGGACGGCGATTGAAGACGAGATCGTCGCACATCTCTCGCACGTTCGGCTCGACCTCGGCATAGGGGCTGATCTCTTTGGCATGCACGAGGGCGGCGTCGAGACCGGCCTCGACGCAGTGATGCAGGAACACGGAATTGAGCGCCGCACGAGCCGCAGGCTTCAGGCCGAACGATACATTCGAAACACCGAGCGAGGTCAGCACGCCGGGAAGCTCGCGTTTGATCAGGCGGATGCCTTCGATCGTTTCGATCGCCGACGTCGCAAACTCCGGATCGCCCGTGGCCAGCGTGAAGGTCAAATCGTCGAAGATCAGCGCGCCCGGCGGCAGGCCATATTCGTCGACCACGATGCCGTAAATGCGCTGAGCGACCTCGAGCTTGCGCTGCGCGGTCTTGGCCATCCCGGTCTCGTCGATCGTAAGCGCCACCACGGCCGCGCCGTGTTCCTTGGCCAACGGCAGGACAACGTCCATTTTCGCGCGCCCGGCTTCGAGGTGCACCGAGTTGAGGATCGCGCGGCCCGGATAATTTTCGAGCGCCGTTTGCATGACTTTGGGCTCGGTCGAGTCGATCATGATCGGCGCCTCAACGGACTGCGCCAACCGTCGCACAAGCTCGCGCATCTGCGCATCCTCGTCCGTTCGTTCGGTCAACGCGCAGCACACGTCGAGCACGTGCGCGCCGCCCTCGACCTGCTCGCGTGCGACGAGCATGATCTCGTCATAGCTGTCCTCGAGCAACAAGCGCTTGATCTTGCGCGACCCCTGCGAATTTATCCGCTCACCGACCAACAAAGGCCTCGGCTCTTGCTGCAACGCAATCGCGGTCATCGCCGAAGCGACATCCTGCGGCGCGGGTTCGCTTCGCTCGCTTTGTATGTTTACGCTCGCTGCGCGAATCCGCGCCGCCTTCGTCGCTTCGGCGTCGATCGCATTGCGAAGCGCTACGATATGGTCTGGCGTCGAGCCGCAGCAGCCGCCGACGATGTTGACACCGAATTCTCTGACGAAATCCGACAGTTCTTTGGCAAGCTCGTCGGGCGTTTCCGGATAGATGGTTTCGCCTTTGGGGCCCATGAGCGGCAGACCGGCGTTGGGAATGACGCTCACGAAGCAGCGGGAGTTTTCCGCAAGGTAGCGCACGGCGTCGCGCATTTGCGACGGGCCGGTCGAGCAGTTGAGTCCGATCACGTCGATCGGTAACGCGTCGAGCGTCGCAGTGATCGCGCGGATGTCGGTGCCGAGTAGCATACGGCCTTCGGTGATCAGCGTCGGCTGCGCTTGGATCGGGACACGGCGCAGCCCGCGATCGAACTCGCGCGTGATGCCGGCGATCGCCGCTTTGAGCTCGAGCAAGTCTTGCATGGTCTCGAGCAACAGCAGGTCGACGCCGCCTTCGACCAGCGCGCGCGCTTGCTCGCCGTAGATGCCGGCGAGTTGTTCGAAGGTGATCTTCGAAAGCGTCGGATCCGATGACGAGATCAGCATCCCGGTCGGGCCCATCGACCCCGCGACAAAGCGCGGGTGATCCGGGGTCGCAATCGCGTCGCAGGCTTCGCGGGCGAGCTGCGCGGCACGTATGTTGATCTCGTGCGTTTTTTCACCGAGGCCGAATTCGTCGAGTTTGAGCCGCGAAGCGGTGAACGAATCGGTTTCGACCACGTCTGCGCCGGCCTGGAGATACGCGGTGTGGATTGCGCGAATCGCTTCGGGGCGCGTCAGTACGAGCGCTTCGTAGCAGCCCAAATACCGATCGCCGCCAAAATCTTTGGCGGACAGCTCAAGCGCCATGAGCTGTGTGCCCATGGCGCCGTCGTAAATCAATACCCGCTCTTGCAGCAGGCGCAGATAGTCACGCAATGTGGTGTTTTACGTACTCGCTTGTTCGACGGCGAAGTCGGGTACGGCGCGGATGGCTCCGACCGCATGCCCTGCCCGATTATACACGATTGGCTCGACAAAGCCCGCCAGCTCGGTCGCATGCGCCAGCGGACTCCCCAAAGCCCGAAGCAATGCCATGGTTGCCGGACCGCGCGCCCGGGCGGTGCCGTCGAGGACCTTGCTGACCAGGCCGATTCCCTGCGCGATCAGCGTCAAACCATGGACTCCCTCAGCCCCCGATTTACACGCGATCGCCCCCGCGCCGGCGCTCATCACGCGCGTATCGAATTGTCCGGTCCCCGAGACGTACTCGGGATGCGAGACCATCGCATCGCGGACGACCAGCAATGCCTGTGCGTCGCGCGCGGCAAGATGCGTGAGCGAGCCGAATCGTGCGAAGGCCATGGCCGCTTTTCGCAGACCGGTTGCATAGACCGGAATTCCGCAGCCGTCGACGGCAAGGGGCCAGGTTGCGGGATCGTCGTCGGAGAGACGGGCGCAGAATGCCAGGATGCGCTGCTGGGCGGGGCTGTTCACGTCCATATACGCCGCAACGTCGCCACCTACTACGCGACAAAGCGCGAGAATGCCGGCATGCTTGCCCGAACAGTTGTTGTCGATCGCGCTCGGCGTTCTGCCATGCCGAAGCATCTGATGCGCAACCGCTTCGTCGTAGGGCAGATGCGCACCGCATTGCAGTGCCGATTCGTCCAGTCCGATCTTGCGCAAGATCGAGCGCACGGCCGCGATGTGAAACGGCTCACCGACGTGTGAGGCGCTCATTACGGCGATTTCGCGCATGTCGAGATCGAACGCTTCACGAACGCCGGCTTCGATTGCTGCTCCGGCGATGAACGGCTTGGCGCTCGAACGCAGAAAGACCGGCGATTCGACATCGCCGGCCTCCAAAATCACGTCGCCGCGCGCATTTGCCGCGCAGGCGGCGACGTGGTGGACGGACTCAACCAGATCGCCGCGCGTGACCTCGACGCGCATCAAGTAACGAGCGCGGGTTCGACCACGACCGCTTCTTGATCGGCAAACACCGGATTGCTCAGATAACGCTCGCCGGTATCGCAGCCGATCGTGACGATCGTTTTGCCCGCCGATTCGGGACGCGCCGCGACTTGCAGCGCCGCCCAGACGTTCGCGCCGGCAGAGATGCCGACGAGCATGCCTTCCTCGCGTGCGAGGCGCCGCGCCGTAGCAATTGCATCGGCATCGGTCACGCGAATCACTTCGTCGTACACGTGTGTGTCGAGCACCTTCGGTATGAAGCCCGTACCGGTACCTTGGATCTTATGTGGACCGGGGGCGCCGCCGGTAAGTACCGGCGAGGCGTCGGGCTCACCGGCGATGACCTTGACCCCGGCCTTGCGCGCCTTAAGCACTTCCCCGACACCCGTAATCGTGCCGCCGGTGCCGACCATCGCGATGAATATGTCGACGGCGCCGTCGGTGTCGCGCCAAATTTCTTCGGCCGTCGTTCGCCGATGAATCTCCGGGTTGGCCGGATTCTCGAATTGCTGCGGCATAAAATATTTGTTCGGCTCGGCCGTATAGATCTCGAGCGCCTTCGCGATCGCGCCCTTCATGCCGTCGGCGCCCGGCGTCAGAATGACCTGCGCACCGTAGGCTTTCAACAGACTCCGGCGCTCGATCGTCATCGTGTCCGGCATCACGAGAATGCATTGATAGCCCTTGGCCGCCGCGACAAAGGCAAGGGCGATCCCGGTGTTGCCGCTCGTCGGCTCGAGGATCTTCATTCCGGGAAGCAAGCGGCCGTCGCGCTCGGCTGCCTCGATCATCGAGACGCCGATGCGGTCCTTGACCGACCCGGCGGGGTTAAAGGACTCCATTTTGACGAGCACCGTGCCCCCGAGCCCCTTGTTGAGCCGCGGGATCTTGACCAGCGGCGTATTGCCGAACGTGTCGGCGAGATTCTCATAGATGCGTGCCATAGTTTCTTCTTTAACCTCGCGGCATCGCGGTACTGTTGCGGGTCTGAAGTGAATCTCACCGTCTCGAACGAATGTTCGGGTCGTGTTCTGCCTCTCCCAGAAGTCGCTTTACGTCGAGGCGCTCGATCTGTGGATCGACAGTCTGCGCTCGCAGCAGCGCTGCTACGTCTCACACGGTCACAGCGACCATGCGCGCGAACACCGCACGCTCGTCACGACGCCGAATACGGCACGCATTTGCCGTGCACGGTTTGCGCGGCGCGCCGAGCGTCCGCCGGTCGCGTTCGAGGAACACGCATTCAACGAGCCATGGATGGAACGCGGTCACCGGCTGACCCTTTTCTCAGCAGGCCACGTGCTTGGCAGCGCCCAGTTGATGATCGAGGGCGAGGCCGGTAGGTTCGTCTATACCGGCGACTTCAAACTGCGCGAATCCCTCACGGTCGAGCCGCCTGAAGTCAAACGCTGCGATGTCGTTTTGATGGAATGCACGTACGGGCGGCCGCACTACGTCTTTCCGCCGCACGAGGAAGTGGCCGCGCAAATGATCGCCTTTGCGCGCGAAACGCTCGAAGGCGACGCGGTGCCGGTATTCTTCGCCTATACGCTTGGGAAGGCCCAAGAGGCTATGGCGATTCTGGGTGGCGACGGGCTGGCACTGACTGTGCACAGCACGGTCGATATGTTGGCACAGGTCTATGCCGCGTGTGAAGTGACGCTGCCGCCCTACGCGCGCTTCGATGCGCAGAGCTTCGATACGCGCAGCGTTTTAATTTGGCCGCCCGGCGGAAAGGCGTTGCCCAAAGCGTTGCGCAACAAGCCGGTACGCACGGCCGTGCTGACCGGCTGGTCGCTCGATCGCGGCGCGCTCTTCCGTTATGGAACGGAGCGCGGCTTCGCGCTCTCCGATCACGCTGATTATCCCGCGCTGCTGCAATATGTGGAACGCGCTCAGCCGCGCAAGGTGCTTCTCAATCACGGCTGGCGCGATTTCGTCTATCGGCTGCGTGCACTCGGCGTCGATGCCGAATATATGGAGGACCATGCGCAACTCTCGCTTTTTTAGTCTTCTTCTGGCTCTCGGGTTCGCCACGCAAATCGCCCCTGCGCCCGCGCAGACGACCTCATCGGCGCCGACAATGGACGAAGCGATCGCCGCGATTCGCGCGTACGCGCCAAAGGCGCTCGAACAGCAAGGAGCGCCCGGCATGTCGGTGGCGATCACCGATCGCACCCACACGATCGCAATCATCACCCAAGGCATGGCCGACATCGCCAGCAAAACGCCGGTCGGACCGGACACACGCTTCCCGATCGGCTCGATTTCCAAATCGATGACCGCACTCGACCTCCTGCAATTGCACGATCAAGGCCTCGTCGATCTCAACGCGCGCGTGCAGCGCTACCTGCCGACCTGGTCGATCAACTCGAACGGTGCGCCGATCTTGGTACACCAGTTACTCTCGCACACCGCTGGGGTTCCCGACGACTATTCGTTCCAGACATACGGCTTCGCGCTGGCCGCATTGCGCGGCGCGCACACGCTCTTTACGCCCGGTACGGCATGGTCGTACTCCAACGACGGCTTTGCCACCGTCGGCGCGATCGTGGTTGCCGTCACGCACAACAGCTGGCAAAGCACGATCGAGAATCACGTGTTTGCGCCGCTCGGCATGGAACACAGCTCGGCCGTCTTCGACAACCGCACGTTGAGCGACGATACCGCGACGGGCTACGGGTTCCGCGACGGCGACTATGTCGCAACCCCGCCGCACCCGGCGCTCGTGGCGTCACCGTTGGTTGATTTCGTCGATCCCGCCGGCTCAGTCATCTCGACACCAGGGGACATGGCCGCATACCTGCGCTTCTATTTGCGGGGCGGCACCACATCCGACGGTGCGCAATTGCTCAAACCGGCGACCTTCGCCGCGATGACCAACGCCGATCATTTCAACAACGGCGCACCCGACACGGCCAAGCACGTGGAACTGGCGGAGTGGCCGGCCTTTTATCACGAGTACGGCTTCGGACTTTCGGTTTTCCACACCGACGGAGATCATTTGATCGGTCACACCGGGGGCGTCTCGGGCTACACGGCGTGCTTTCAAGCGAATCTCACGCGTGGTTTTGGCGTAATTGCGCTGTCGAATCTGGTGGAAGCGCCGCTGCATCCTTGCGCCATCGTGAAGTACGCGATGGAAGTACTGCGCGCGCAAAGCCTCGGAAAGCCGCTGCCGCCGCCGCCCACGGGTCCGCCGATTCCGCCGCCTTCGGTGACGGCCGCTGACTACGTAGGCACGTATCGCAGTGCGGATGGGACGGGGGTCGTCGTCGCCAACGATCAGGGCACGCTCGCCCTGCACGACGGCGCGAAGAGCTATCAGCTGGTCGCGCAAGACCACGATATATTCTGGACCGATGATCCGCGCCTTACAATATTCTACGTCGCCTTCGAGCGGAACAAAACCAAGGCCGTCGACGGTTTCACCAACGGCGGTGCGTACTACGTCAACGGCAAGCACACCGGCGCAACAACCTTTACGCATCCTGCCGCGTGGGATCGTTTGACCGGCCGCTACGAGAGCTCCGCCTATGGGACACCGATCGTGATGCGGGTCGTCGTCGTCAAGGGACACCTCACCATCGACGGCTTGACGCCGCTACGTCCAGGCGCCAACGGTACGTTCGCATTGGGTTCGTCGGTGGTGCGATTCGACACACCGTTCGAAGGCAAGATGCAGCGTCTCTGGCTCGACGGCAGCGACCTCTACCGGGTCGAATTACCGTAGCGGTTCGAAGTCGCGAAGGGAAATGTCGGCGGACATGCTTGTCGGTCCGCGGACGCTCTCCGCGTGCATGCTGAACCGCGCGCTGGTCATCAGGTAGTACGCTCCGATCGACGCAAAGCGCAGCTCGGCTGCGCCTTGCGCTGCGACCACGCCGTGCCCCGCGACCGATTCCTGATAGTCGAGCGCGCAGAAGAGTCCGGTGCGCCGGTTGATGACCGCGCCAACCAGCGGATGTGAATCGGGGTCGCGCAGCGCAACGATCTGCTGCCGCAAGCCGGCATCACCGTCGGGGCAGGCACCGGCTCGCTCGTCCGCCACGCGGTACGTCGCTCCGGCCGCAGCGGCAACGATGGCGATGGTCGGAAGGCGCACGTCGACCGGCGGCGCCGGCGACGGTGCAGCTTGCACGAATAAGCCTCGGTGTTGCATCCACGCAAAGGCCGAAGCCCACGTTGGATTCACGATCGGCGACGGCGCGCTGGTTGACGTTAGCGTGAGCTGCGCTTCGTAGGGCGCATTGACGCTCCAACTGGCGCCCGGAAAGAACTCGATCTGCGCGTTGGTCGCGCTTACCGTACCGCCGGTCGTACCGATCTGCGCCTGGTAGCGCAGCGCCGGCGGCGACGGAAGGGCATTCATCCGCGCGATTGCCGAACGAAAGCGCTCGCTTGCCGCGTCGAGATCCACACCGTTTGGCTGCGCTCGCGCATTCGCGACGGCGGAAACGACGAGGAGCGCGATGAGCGCTAGTCGATACCGATATCCCAGAGCAGCCCGAGATCTTTCTTGGCAAAGGTCTTAAACGCGATCAGCGTCTCGGTGTTCTCGATGCCCTCGAGCGCCGCAACGTGTTCGGTCACCAGATCGTTGAGATCGTCGTGGGCTCGCACGCGTGCCACCGCAACGATGTCGAATGGACCGGCAACCGAGTAGACTTCGGCAATGCCGTCGATCGC
>Ga0335074_10001843_pt1 | contig 28753 bp, 18 predicted proteins | sample Lox_Sample_23_FD_206715 | JGI IMG/M metagenome (GOLD analysis project Ga0335074, IMG submission 206715) | Soil microbial communities from Loxahatchee National Wildlife Refuge, Florida, United States - Lox_Sample_2.3 | ecosystem: Environmental > Terrestrial > Soil > Wetlands | place: USA... | reverse complement strand
GATCTGGAGCGCAACATGATCTTCAGTCTTCGCGATGCATTCGTGCAGACGCTGGAGGCGAAGGCTGTCTTGGAGCTGGCAAACGCCGATCTGGGCTATTACGACAAGATCATCGACATCAGCCGGGACCGTCTTCGCGCCGGCGACATCGCGCAAATCGACTTCGATCGCATCGAGCTGTTGCGGGTGCAGTACGAAGCCGAGATTCAGACCGCGATCGTCAACCTGCGTACGGCCAAGATACAGCTGCTGCAATTATTGAATGACCGCACGCCGGTGGAAACATTCGACGTGGTGGGGCCGTTCGATTTCTCCGACGTACTTAAACCCGTGGAAGATTTCCAGCAGATTGCGCTCGATGCTCGTCCCGATCTGCGCGCGGCGCTTCAGACCATGGAACAATCAAAGACAAACCACAAGCTGGCGATATCCAACGGTTCGACCGACCCGACCTACAGCGTATGGTGGACGCACAATCCGTCGTTTAACAACATCGGTGTAGACGACAATACCCTCGGCGTCAGCTTCAACATACCGTTGCGGATATTCGATCGCAATCAGGGCGAGAAGAAGCGGACCTTGATCGATGTCGATCGCAGTCAACAGTTGACCGATGCCACACGGGCGCAGGTTTTCGGCGATGTCGATTCTGCCTATGAACAGGTGCGAAGCAATATCGCACTGCTCAAGCCATACAGGGACAAGTACAGGGATCAGGCAACACGCGTTCGGGATACGGTGACCTACTCGTACCTTCATGGCGGAGCCTCATTGATGGACTTTCTCAATGCGCAAAGTGACTATCGCGTCGTCCAGTTGGCCTATGTCCAACTGATCGGCTCTTATCTGACTGCTGCAAGCCAGTTGAATCTCGCCGTGGGGCGCGAGGTAGTCCAATGAAGAGCAAGTCTATTCTGAAGATCTTTAGCTCCCTCGCTCTGTGTCTGTCGCTGGCGGCGTGTGAGAAGAAGTTTAACCCAGCAGATGGTACGCCACCGCCGACCCAGGTGCTTGAAAACGGCAACGGCAGTGTTGTGACCGTCGACAACGCCGAACAATTTCCGGTAATCGCTGCGGATCAGATTGAAGCAGCCGCGCAGTTGAACGTCACCGGCAGCGTCAACCCCGATATTGCTCGCGAAGTTCCTGTTATTTCGCTTGCCAGCGGACGCGTGGTCGATATCAAAGCACGCCTCGACGATAACGTGAAGAAGGGCCAGCTGCTTTTGAGGGTTCAGAGTCCTGACATCACCAACGCCTACGACACCTATCTGAAGGCAGCAAATGATGAGTTGCTTGCCAACAAGGCCTACGTGCGTGCCAAAGACCTGTACGATCACGGCGCCATTTCGCTCGGCATGCTGGAGCAGGCCCAGGACACCGAAGACGACGCCAAGGCCGATCTGACTGCGGCTGAACAGCAGTTGGACACACTCGGCGTCAGGAAGGACCACCCATCGAGCATCGTTCCTGTCTACTCGCCGATCAGCGGTGTGATCGTCGCGCAATATGTCACCAACGCTGCAGCAGCCGGCGTGACCTATTCAGGGTCATCAACGCTGTTCACCGTCGCCGATATCTCCGTCGTCTGGGTGATTTGCGATGTATATGAAAACGACATTCCGAAGATTGCACTCGGACAAACTGCAGAGATCAGAATTAATGCCTATCCGGACAAAGTATTGACAGGCCGCATCAGCGACATCGGCCCCGTCCTCGATCCCACCATCCGCACGGCAAAGGTCCGTATCGAGGTCCCCAATCCCGGCATGCTCAGGCTGGGAATGTTCGTCACAGCGACCTTTGAGAGCAGAACTGTTCACGAATATGCTGTCGTGCCCGCCTCAGCCATTCTGCATCTGCACGATCACGACTGGGTGTTCGTGCCCGCAGGCGGCAAACAATTCAAGCGCATTGAAGTGAATGCCGGCGACATGCTGCCGGGGGGCAAGCAGCAGATCCTTTCCGGCATCGCGCCCGGACAGCAGGTGGTGGCGAACATCCTTCAATTGGAAAACCAGCTGGAGACGCAATGATTCGCCGGCTCGTCGATTTTGCGCTGCAGAACCGCTTTCTTGTGCTGGCAGGGGCATTCCTGTTGTTTGCCTGGGGCGTCGTTTCGTTCAAGCGTCTGCCCGTTGAGGCCTATCCAGACGTCGCTAACAACTATGTCGACGTCATCGCCCAATGGCCTGGAATTTCCGCTGAACAGATTGAACAACAAGTCACCATTCCCCTCGAAACGGTGATGAACGGCATCCCCGGAGTCGCCCATGTCCGCTCGTGGTCACTTTTCGGGCTCTCCACCGTGGAGATGGTTTTCGGTGATGAAACAACCAACTTCGAGAACCGTGAGCGGGTCCTGGAGCGCCTTTCCCAGGTAACTTTGCCTCCCGGCGTTGTACCGCAGATGGGAACAGATTGGAGCCCGGTCGGGCAGATCTACTTTTACACCCTGCACAGTAAGAACCCAGAATATGACGCGATGAATTTGAAGACCATCGAAACCTGGGTGATTGAGAAGAATCTGAAGTCCGTCCCCGGTGTTCCCGACACCAACCCGTTCGGCGGGCCAACACGCGAATACCAGGTCCGCCTTGACCCGGACAAGCTGGTTTCCTACGGACTTAGCATCGGCCAGGTGGAGCAGCAGCTAACAAACAACAATGCGAATGGTGGGGGCAGCTTCATCCAGGCGGGCCTGCAGCAGATCAATGTTCGCGAAGTGGGCCTTGTCAGGAACCTCCAGGACATCGAAAACACGGTCATTGTGACGAAAACCGGCACACCGCTCCGCGTGAAAGACATCGCGGTTGTCGAACAAGGCCCGGAAATCCGCCTTGGCCAGTTTGGCCAGACCTACCGTGAAGACGGAAAACTCATCGATAACGACGACGTTGTTTCGGGAATTGCGGTACTGCAAAAGGGCGCCGATGCTGAGCCCGTGCTTGCCGGCCTCCACAAAAAGGTCGCTGAGCTGAATGACCATATTCTGCCCAAGGGCGTGACGATCGTTCCCTTTATCGACAGAAGCGATCTGTTAAAGTTCACCACTCACACCGTCATGCACAACCTGACCGAGGGAATTATCCTCGTCGTCATTATTCTGTTTCTGTTTCTCGGCAATGTGCGCGGAGCACTCATCGTTGCCCTCACCATCCCATTCTCGTTATTGTTCGCGGCTACATGTCTTGACCTGAAGGGTATTCCCGCCAATCTGCTGTCGCTTGGCGCGCTTGACTTCGGCATGGTTGTCGATGGCGCGGTGGTGATGGTGGAAAATATCGTTCGCCACCTCAATCGCCCGGGCAACGGAACAGTGACCCCGGATGAAAAGATCCGGGATGCGGCGCACGAAGTCCAGCGGCCGGTTTTCTACGCAATCTTCATCATTATTGCTGCCTATCTTCCCATCTTTACCTTGCAGTCGGTTGAAGGCCGTCTCTTCAAGCCGATGGCATGGACCGTGGCGTTTGCTCTGCTGGGGGCGTTGATCTTCTCAATGATCATTGCTCCCGTCCTGTCCAGTTTCCTGTTCCATAGGGGCGCAAAGGAATGGGAAAACCCGGTGATGGAGTGGCTCAAGGTGCGCTACCGCAAGAGCGTCAAGCGGGCCATCAAGCACCGTTACGTTACGGTTGGCGTTGCCGCTGTTGGCCTGGCTCTTGCCATCTATCTTGCCGTCGGCGGCGTGATTGGCTCTGAATTTCTCCCGCACCTCGATGAAGGCGCGCTTTGGGTCCGCGGGACTCTTGCTCAGAGTGCCGGCCCTGATGAAGGCGTAAGAGTCGCCAATACGGCCAGACTCCTCCTCTGTTCTTTTCCAGAAGTGCCGGATTGCACCAGTCAGACCGGCCGCCCGGATGACGGGACCGACCACACCGGCTTTTACAACACAGAATATTTCGTGGACCTTAAGCCGAAGAAGCAATGGCGCCCAATTTTTCACCAGAACACGGACAACTTGATCGCCGCCATGACCGATCAGCTCCAAAAGAAACTTCCGGGCGTAGTCTGGGGATTTTCACAGCCCATCGAAGACAACATGGAAGAAGCAGTCAGCGGTGTTAAAGGGGAACTTGCCACCAAGGTCTATGGCAGCGACCTGCACACGCTCGAGGACAAAGCCGCGCAGGTCGCGGCGATCATGAGTCACGTAAAGGGGATCACGGACCTGGGAGTGTTTCAGGTCACAGGCCAGCCTGACCTGGTCTATGAGGTGGATCGTCAGAAGGCCGCACGATATCAAATCAACGTCGCAGATGTGCAGGATGCTATCTTCACCGCGGTCGGGGGTAATCCCGTCACCCAGGTCTTGAGAGGTGAGGAGGTGTATAACCTCACCATCCGCTATCTTCCTCAATACAGAGACACCAGCGAGGCAATCAGAAATATCCGCTTGTTGTCTCCTTCGGGCGAACGCGTCTCTCTCGCGCAACTCTGCAAGGTCCGGGAAGCTGACGAAGGCTCCGAGATATATCGGGAAAACAACGAACGCTACGTCGCCATTAAGTACAGCGTACGCGGTCGCGCTCTTGGCGATGCGGTCGAGGAAGCCATCGAGAAGGTCAATGGACAGGTGCAACTCCCGCGCGGCTATCACATTGGATGGGAAGGCGAATATCAGAGCGAGAAGCGTGCAGAAGCGCGCCTGCTCATCATCGTGCCGTTAACCGTGCTGCTGATCTTCATCATCCTCTACACCATGTTCAAATCCTTCAAGTGGGCGTTGCTGATCCTTGCCAACGTTGCCATGGCGCGCATCGGCGGATTGCTGGCGCTTCTGATCACTGGCACGAATTTCAGCGTCTCATCTGGCGTTGGATTTCTTGCTCTCTTTGGTGTCTCCGTGCAAACCGGCGTCATCATGCTCGAATACATCAACCAGCTCCGCGTTCGGGGTCATTCCATTGAAGAGTCAGCCGTCGAAGGCGCAGTGCTGCGCTTGCGTCCGATCATGATGACGATGCTCGTGGCGACCCTGGGTCTATTGCCAGCCGCTATGTCGCATGGCATTGGGTCGGACTCACAGCGGCCTTTCGCCATTGTCATTGTCGGCGGTTTGATCGCTGATCTCATCATGAGCATTTTTCTATTGCCGACACTCTATGTGTGGCTTGCTGGTGAGAAAGATGTCCTACCAATTCCTGAATCCGAGTTCGAGAACTAGTCTCCCATGTCAACGGCACGAGCTCACAAAATAGCCGGGAAGGGCGTTCATGAACGAAGGACAAACGCCCGCACCAACCGAAGCGGCAGTGAACACAAAAGCCGATTTGTGAGCGTAATTTTGAGCGTTGGTATCACGCTGGTATTAATCCTGCTGTTGTGGGCGTTTGCCATGGTGTTTCTGCAGGCATTGGACCGATGGCGCAGGTGATTGGCGCACGGTTCCTACTGACATATTTGGATCCGCCCTCTGCTCATCGATCACGTCAGCCGGCAAGAAGCAGCTCGAGTGCGGATGACGCTCTCTCGTGGAGGCGGTTACATGGCGTTGTCGCGTTGATTTATTGGAGCACCGGGCGGGAATTGAACCCGCGAATACTGGTTTTGCAGATCGTCTAGACCCCGTAGTATCAATAACTTACTTGAACTGCACCATATCGAAAAGCACTGAAAAGGAATGTGAGGAATTCTCTCAATGGTGTGAAAATGGTGTGGCCGCAATGCGGGACTGCCAGCTGATGCGTGATCCTACGTCCCAAAAAATTGAGGCTGTCCCAACCTCCGCGCCCAGGGCATAGCCTGACTCTCATTGTTGAAGTGAAGGGATATCCTTTGACGGAGCGCGAATAGAGTAAGAAAAAGCCGACAAACCAAAGGTGCAGGCGCGGCATTGGTACAGCCATGTCCTACTCGACGTGATGTTGCGAGAGTCGTAATATCCGTCCGCGCGACTATAGCATTGCGGGACTCCGGTGTGTTCGCGAACTCATCGCCCGAACGCGATTGGGTCGTTGCAAGCTGGAGATCGATATGCACGTGGTCTCGGAATCGTGCAGGGTCGAATGTTTGGAAGCCATGGCGCAACGGGGACAAACTGTTCAGCCATCTGAGAAGCCATTGCACCTGCCCGGTCGCAAGCAAGAGCGGCGGATTTGCCGGGTCAAGTCGCGTTCACGAAAGGACACCTTAAGATGAAGGAGATCGATTGCCAAGAGAAGCACTTGACTATCGTAGACGCGATTGAGCACGCAAGGAAAAACCTCGGCCTGACTCGAGAAGAGGAGCATCCCCGACTCGGAACTAAAGTACGAGGGCCATTGGCAAATAAGGATCGAATCATCGGCTTTACAGATGCGACCGGGATGAAAAGCTGGAGAGTCGATTGGGATCCCGCAAAGGGCTGCCACGTCAATGAGGAGGATTATTCCGATCATGGAGCGTTCCGAAAGGTGTGTCACAGAATTCCGTTGAATTCAGAACAATGGACGATGTTGTGGTGGAAAAAATTCACATCCGCGGGTTTAGCCGCCTACCCCAATCGGCCAGTCTTGGTACGGAGCCGCGGCGAGCTGTTAGACGAATAGTGATTGATCCTAGATCCCGAGATGCGGCTCGCCAACAGACATAGGGAAATAAGGAACGTCTACATTTCAGAAAGAGGGGCTTCATGCGATATCCGCTTGACAAGATGGTGCTCCGGACCGCTTTACATGAAGTGCTCGACGAGGCGACGGACAAGATGAATTTCATTGCTAGTCCGGTCGGGGGTTCCTTCGGACTTGTAAGGAGTTCCGGTAGCAAAGCACATCAAGGGTGGGATCTCTACTCGCCGGTCAATGCGCCGATTTACGCAATCGCCGACTCCATAGTTGTAAGCGTTTGCAACGCATTCGCACCGGAAGAATGCCGACCGAACTCATACGGAAATTCCGTTTGTGTTTTGCTAGCGGCTCCGGCATTGCAGACGCTCAGCCAGAAACTTCAGTGTGATCTGTTTGCGTTTTATGGTCACCTCGCCGACGTCGCAGTCAGCGTGGGAGATCAACCTTGGGAAGGCCTTGTGCTCGGGCACGTCGGCCGTTCAGGAAATGCTTGCCACTCACCTTCCCACCTCCACTTTGAAATCCGGACTATTGCGTCCCCACCCAGGAAAAGTGGGCTCAAGTACCGCATAGATCCAGGCGAAGTCTTCGGATACGACATTTATTCTTCCAGGACCGAATAAGTGAGGTCGACCAGTCCGGCAAGAGGGAAACGTCGTTCTGACTCTTCTTCGGCAGGGTGGGTCACGAAGGAAGCAACGGCTCCGGGTTCAATCTCAACCGACTCAATGATGGCGGGTCACAAACTGGCGAGTCAGGGCAAGAACGTCAATTCTCAAGTTTTATAAGTTATTTATAATTAATGCCTTAATGGATGCCGGCAGCTAGCTCACACCAATCCATTGTTTTTTCATTATTGCCAAAGAAAACTGCTAAACGAAATCGGCAAGCCAATCCGAATTTGGTTTCGTTACCACGGGGGCAGGTCATACACTGAAGATCTCCCCTCTGAAGAATCAGGATCGCGTGCCTTGCGATAAGGGTATCCTCGCTGTTCGGCACACTCCGATGCTTATGCAGAATGTACATATCATGAAAGCGAAGATTCGGCGCCTTTTGCACTGAATGCTCCTTGTTTGATTGTTTGATCCAATGAGCCCTCATCAGGGGTTAAGAGATGGACGAACCGACTCTCAAGCAAATCGGCAAGTATCAAATCACAGGCTTGATTGGCAGGGGGGGGATGGGTGTTGTCTATCGCGCTCTCGATAACATTGGCCGTGATGTGGCCATCAAAACTCTTCATGGCAACTATGCTAACGACTCTGACTTTATCAAGCGCTTTTACAGAGAAGCGCGGGCCACAGGTACTCTTCAGCATAAGAACATAGTTACGATCTTCGCGCTCGGGGATGAGGAAGGAATTCCATATATGGTTATGGAATTCCTCGACGGGAAAAGCCTGAGCGAAATCATCTCGTCGCGGTTGTCGATCTCGCTGGCCGACAAATTGGGTTTGATCGTTCAAGCTTGTGAAGGCTTGCACCACGCGCATCAAAGGGGCTTGGTTCATCGCGACATCAAGCCAGCGAATGTCCTCGTCCTTAAAGACGGCACCGTAAAAATCGTTGACTTTGGTATCGCACGCATCGGACGAGCTGAGAGCATCACCCGGACAGGTCAACTAATTGGCAGCATGTATTACATGTCCCCAGAACAATGGACTGAAGGCCAGATAGACGGGCGATCCGACGTGTTTTCCACCGGCGTTATGTTGTATGAACTGCTGACATACCAACGGCCCTTCGACGGTACCGACGCTGCGGCGACCTTTCTGAAGATCACGCGTGACCTCGCACCTCCGCTCGACAATTTCCTAACCGATTGCCCGGTCGGGCTCAATGAAGTTGTACAAAAGGCTCTCGCCAAAGATCCTGAAGAGCGCTATCAGTCCGCCGAGGATTTAGGCCTTGATCTCTATCAAATACAGCAAGGTCTGAAGAGGAACATGGTCGAGGACTTTATCGCGGCCGCGAACATTGCATTTGGTCGCGAGAATTGGGAAGCAGCGATGCAGCAGCTGCAGGAGGTTTTGAAGCTTGATCGTCAGCATCCTCAGGCCCTGAACCTTTTGAAGGAGGTACGGCAGCGACTTCAGCAACAACAAAGGTCCGCGCGAATTCTGCAGTTTCTGTCGCAGGCCAAGGTTGCCATCGCTGGTCGCGAATTTGACGAGGCTTTAGCATGCATCGATGAAGCGCTTCGCATTGATCCTACCAACCGCGAGCTATTACAACTTCGTGCAATAACGCAAGAATCCGCAAGTAAAAACCAGGCGCTTAAAGAATCATTACAACGCGGTGAGGCAGCGTTATATGCAGGCGATCTCGATGAGGCAGAAAAAGCGATCAAAATAGCACTGAGAATTGATAGCGACAATACTGATGCACAAGCTTTGGGAAGTGTTCTGTCAAGAGAGCTCAAGGAACGGTCAAATCGTGCTCAAGTCCGCCAGTATATCGATGAGGCGAGGGAACAGATCGCGAGGCAGGAGTTCTCCTTAGCACTAAGTACCCTTGAGGAAGCTCGATCGATAGATCCCGCGGACTCGACCTTACGTGAACTCGCGAATTGGGCGCTAAGAGGCCAGCAACAAGAGCTGCGTCGGAAGGAAATCGAAAAGCTCTCAAATGCAATTGGAAACGCGTTTCGAGAAGAGAATTTCGCTTCCGCGTTGCTCCTTTGTGACGAGGCGCTCATCCGCTTTCCAAATGAAGCTTCCTTGTTGAAATTGAAGCACTTGGCCGAAAGACAACAGGAATCGGACACTCGACGCCGATTCATCGAAATACAGACTCTGACGGCTCGTAGCTTGACTGAGGCTGGGGATTACGAAAGTGCGATCAAATGTCTTGAGCAAGCTCTCCAAATATATCCGGGTGAAACGCATCTTGAAGCTTTACTCGCTGTGAATCGTGCCGAGCTTGGTCGAAAGCGCCATGAAGAAGAACTCTCTCTGCAACGGAATATTGAACTGGAAGATATTCAAATTAAGGCAGAGTCGGCGGAACGCGATCGGCAAATATTAGAAGCGTTCTTGGGAGAATTGCGAAAAGCTCTCAATGACAACTTGTCCATTGACCAGCTCATGGATGTTGCCAAGAAGCTCGAGTTGCACGCCAAGTCAGGTATTGACCCGAGGATGGCGGTTCAGGTCAGCGCGCTATTGACGGAGTGCAAGATCCGTCATGAAAAGTGGCATCGTGATTTCGAGGAGCTAGAGCAACTAAAGATCGCTGCGGTGAGGTTCGATTCGTATAACGGACTTGTCGCTGCACTGGAACGAGCACGCCTTCTGAGTGAACAGCATCCGAACGATGAGCCGATTCAAGTGACATATGGTGCCATTGAAACTGTCGCTCATTCGGCAAGGGTCAAACACGATGCAGCTGTAAACGAGGCGACAGCGCTAGCAGAGCGCCTCGATACCGAACGAGACCCAGAGCAGTTAGGGTCGCTCGCGGAGCGACTACAGAGAATCGCGTCTGAATGGCCCGATGAGGCGACTTTCTGTGGCTTCGCTGAGCAGGCATCCATATTTGCGCGCGAGGCTAGGGAGAAGAAGAAACGCGCTCTTGGCGAACTCAAAGCCATCAACGAGGCTCTCTCGGCTGCGAGCAGCCGATCGCACCTAAGTCTCAATCTGGAAAGGGCGAATCTCATTTATCTCGAATGTTCCCAGGACGGGGATGTGAGCGGCCAATTCGAGAATGTCAAGAAAACCGTTGCTGAAATTCTCTCTCGCTTAGATTCGGCCTGCAATGAGCTCAAAGCGCTTGCATCCCAGATACCTTCTTTAGGAAGTTTAGAAGAGATAGAAGACCTACATGGCAGAGCACGCGTAATCTCCTCTGCCTTAATGGGGTTCGAGGAGACCGATAGCTTATTCCGACAGATAACACGACGGGTCGAAGAACGACATAAAGACTATGAACATGCCCGCAAGAGCGTAGCGTCGCTGTCGGCACGGGCCGCCCTAGCCCAGAGTACATCCGAGCTTGAGACGATCTCGACGCTTTGCCGGCAGTTGGTCACCCAGTGGCAAAGTGATCGCGGCATTCGCGAATCGGTTGAGGAGTTAAATCACGCGATTCAAGGTCGAAGCATCGAGCTCGCAGAAGTTGACAAGGAAGAAATCCAAACGCCCAGCGAACGAGAAAGGGACTCGGATCCTGGGACTTCCTCGCCCGACGTCGAGGATGCATTGGAGCCGAGCGTACGCGTCAGCTCTGTTGGCGTTGAACTCGCCGGCGTTGACAAACTCTGGCGTAAAAGTCGTCTCATGGTCATTGGCTTGGCCATTGCCAGTGTGATTACGCTTCTCGTCGTCCCGGCGATTAACGTCCTCCCGAGGACCGTTGAAGTACAGACATTGCCACCGGGTGCCAGCATAACTGTTGGTGACAACAAATGTTCGACTCCATGTAAACTCAAGCTCACTCCAGGTCAGCACGTTGTCTTGGCAGAGCTGCCGGGATTTCAGCCGGAGCGGCAGACGGTTAAGATTTCCGCTTTTGGGCGCCACGTCATCACACTGACGATGTCGGTGACCGCCGCGACATCGAACGTGATATCTGAGAAACCCACCCGTGCTACTGCTGCTCAGAGCTTGAACGACGCGGGCGTTCCCGCGAACCTATCCACACCTTCAATTCACGTAAATCCGGTACCTCCAGAAACCCAAGTGCCATCGAAGGCCAATCAAAAAGAGAAATTCTCCGCCGTCGGGGGGCAATCACAGTCTCAACTAGGCACTAGCTCACCTGAAGTATCCACCAAACCGACTGAGCCGGCCGCACCTGTGGCCATTCCCGCTCCTTTAGCCCTATTTGAGGCGAGCAGCGAGATGATTGAACAAGGGCACACGGTTACTCTTACGTGGCAGACGCAAAATGCAACTGATATTGAGATCGAAGGTCTCGGGCTGGTCGAAGCTGAGGGCAGGCGACAGCTGAAACCAGATCAGTCAACGACATATAAACTAATTGCAAAAGGTCCTGGCGGCGAAATTGTCAAGTCTCTTCGGATAGAAGTACAACCCATCGCAAAGACCGCGCCGCCTGAAGCAACAGCTGCTGCCGGGAATCCTGAGCTCCAGGCTATCAAGGGAACGCTTGACCGGTACCGCGAAGCTTACGCCAGCGAGAGCCTTGACCAAATTAAGAGGGTGTGGCCGGAGATTTCAAAGGACCAACAGAAAGGTCTCAAGGACACTTTCAATAACTTTAACGCCATTCAACTCAAACTAACATGCCGGGACGAAGATATTCACGTGGGTGGAGGCGAAGCCGAAGCGGTCTGCTCCCAGTCATTCACATACACCCAAAGGAATAAGGTACAACAAGGGCCATCGGGTTCCGCAAAAATCAAACTGAAGAAGGCCGGTAATGAATGGGAGATCATTTCGATTTCGTCGCGCTGAGATCAGGGAATCTGACTGGCTGAGAGGGAGCGACTTGGTGCCTCAGAAGGAATAAGAAATGCCAGCCAAGGGAGCTATCTTGGCACGCAAACCTCCATTGTCGAGTTTGACTAGGACATTCCCTGTCAGAACAAAGTGCCTGAACGGAACTCCTTTCACGCCCAGGCTAAGGTTATTTGTCGTGTATGATCCCGTGAACGGCTCCATCGTCAGCGGACTCCCGAAATTCTGGATGGGGAATGGCTTTGGAGATGAAAGCCTCGGAGCGTCAAAGAAATGCTGACCTAACAGATCGGCAATGAAATCGAGTCGACGGAAAGCGGATATTTGAGCACCAAAAGTATAAAAGAAATCTGTCGGGAGTTGCTGCTTGGTACCCCGAGCAGTTGCATTGAGGATTGAGTCGCCATTCCATTGATAGCCGATGTTCGCTCGCGGAGATATGCGTCCATGATACGATGCCGCGAGATACGGTGATACTCCCACCGTCCCTGATCCCAGAAAATTCAACTCATCACCTGAGGGCACTCGGATGTCAACGCCGGCTGCCAGGCGAAACTTTTCGCCTTTGAACAGTGAACCTTTACCCCCTATGACCACATCACCTATTCCGCTGGATGAGCCCGGAACATATTCATTAAACTTAGCAGATGCGCCGTTATCAACATTAAATTCCGTGGCATTCACGGCAGCCGACATCGAAACCCATTCAAAGGGAATCGAGACTGACACGTCGATGCGGTTTGTTATGCCGATTGCGCCCAATATTACGTATTGATTAGCTTTGAGATCAATCCTGTCCTGAGATATGGTATAGACGGTATTAGTGTCGGAAGTTGACGCCGGTAAGCATTGATTGCCAGCAGTAAGGTAGCAGGTGAGAATGATCGGCAGATTTCGTAAACCATTGCCATCAATGCTCGTGAAACCGAAACGCTGATAGGTAAAGCCGAGAAAGACCCGGTGTCGTCCGAGCACATCGGAACGTTCAGTAAAAATTGCGCCGAGATTCTCGTTCGTTGGCTTCAGAACACCATTGTCGTAACCGAGAATAAGACCTGCGGGCCTGGCAGTCGGGAGTTGGCTCAACTCTGTGCCAAATGGCGTGTAGAACGCATTGAATGGGTTCGACGTGGTGTGGAAGGCTGCTGGAATCAGACAGTAAAGATCAGTCTGGTGACTTGTTGTACAGAGTTGCGCCGTCGAAATGCCCGTGCCTACTAATGCCAGAAGTGACAGCCACATCACACGCTTAAGCATCGTATTTCTTCCCAGGCGAATTGAACCGCGAGTACGTGAGCCGATTACAAATACACTGAGAACTGGTTCTATTGAGGTGATTGAGTCACCGGCAAAGGAACAACGAGCGAGGTTTGTACGAAGCCGGTCGATGGCGACGGGGGAACAACCTGATCAGTAATGGTTATGTAGTATGTCCCCGAGGCAGTTAGCGTCGCACCACTGCCGGAACCTCCGCCTCCGCCGTGCGTCTGAGTGGGCGGAGGAGTAAACTGGCCGCCTCCACATGCTGAAAACGCGAAGAACGCCAGTGCCAATGCCAACAGTGCAGACCATGCCCTTAGCTTCACACGATTTCTAGGCTGTCTTTTCTTCGCGCCAAGGAGGCAGATTCCGGAGAGCGGGATCACTAGGGCATATATGGGAGCAGATGACAGACTGGGGTCCAGAGAAGCCGATGCCGCTGTTCCGGTTGTCTGGATCGTGACATTCACGGTCTGCGATGAAGATGACAGGGTAACCGTAGGTGCGGTGCAACTGATGCCAAAATTCGTTGGGGGGCCTGTTGTAGTTTTACCGTTGATGACTGCGCTCACGGTGGAACAAACAAATGTCACCTGCGTGACGCCAATGCCCGCGGTCGCCGCAGGCAGCGAAGCGGGAATTTGAGTTGACTGGCCGGAGAAAACACCGGTTGGCGGCGGATTTAAGGTCACTGTGTTAGATACCGTTCCTGTCAGTCCGGGAGCGCCACTGGCCATGACAGTAAATGTTCCCGCGGCATTATAGATGTGACTGCCTTGATCCCCGTTTGTAGCGGGTGAACCGTCTCCCCAGCTGATCGTGGTTATAAGAGGCTCACCCTGGGGGCCCGTACAATTGTTCACCTGCGCGTTCACTGGATATTGCGTCTGCCCGTTCGCTGTAGAGGATGGTGCAAGAGCACTGACTTCTAGGGTGCAGGAAGGCAGCGGTGGTAGGTCCACCGTGATCATCGCGGTGGCGCTATTGGCCGAGCCAGCCTGATTGCTCACCCGGACCCAATAGTTCGCCGCAGACACGAGCGGAGGGCTAGTGAGAGATGAATTTGTTGCACCCGAAACTGGGTTAGCGGTATTCGGGCTCGTCCCCTGATACCACTGATATGCGAGCGGTGCGGTGCCCGTGGCTGCGACCACGAGTGTCGCCATCTGCCCGGCTACGATGGTCTGGCTGGCAGGCGGAGTGGTGATCGCCACTGGTGTTATGACGGTGACCGTCGCCGTGTTGCTATTGGCCGTGCCGGCTTGATTCTTGACCTGCACCCAGTAGCTGGTGGTGGTGTTCAGAGCTGGAGTGGTATAGGACGGCGATGTGGCGCCGGCAATTGGGTTAGCGGTGCTGGGGCTCGTTCCCTGGTACCACTGATAACTGGGCGTAGTTCCCGCCGCCACGACGCTCAACACGGCGGTTTGCCCGGTATTGATTGTCTGGCTCATGGGCTCGGTAGTTATAGTCGGCGTTGTGATGACCGTTATGGTAGCCGAGTTGCTGTTGGTACAAATGGCATTACAGACCTGTACCCAATAGCTGGTCGTGGCTGTTAAAGGCGGCGTGGTGAACGGAGGTGAACTCATCACGCCAGTGACGGGGGTATCCATGTTCGGGCTGGTTCCCTGAAACCACTGATAGGTAAGCGGTGCTGTACCCGTAGCCGCGACACTGAGCGTCGCTGTTTGCCCGGCATTGATGGTCTGGCTTTGTGGTGGTGTAGTGATTGACGGCGTCTGATCGATTCCTGTTCCTGATAAGGGAATCTCATAGACCGACGAATTCCCCAACTCACCGATTATCAGGATGAGGTTTGCGCTGCGGCTGTGTAGAGCGGCTGGCGTAAATGTGAGCTCGAACGTGCAAGCGGATCCCGGTTCTAGACGAGTCGAACAGTCATTTGTTTCTTGGAAGTCGACTTGGTTGGATCCTCCAATTGAAATGGGAGGAATTGTGCCAAGTGAGCTAAAAACAAGTGGTGCGCTCCCTGTGTTGCTCAATGTGAGTGTCTGCGGAGAGCTCGTAGTTCCGATAATTTGCGGAGAGAAGCTTATGGCGGCGTTGGGATTGAATGTTGGAACGGCCGATTGCAGGTTGATGTAGATTGGCCCCCCCGGATCAGCGACAGCGACATCAAGCCTGCCATCCCCATTGAAATCACCAGGAGTCATCGCGATAGCTGTCGATCCGCTAGGCGTTCCAGGCCCTCCAATAGGTTGGAATGTTCCATCTCCATTGCCAAGGGAGAAGAGTAGCAAATAACCTGCTTGCGGATCGCCAGAAGGTATTAAGAACGCTAGGTCTTGGTTACCGTCGCCATTGAAATCCGCAGTTGTGAGGGAAACTGCATACCCCACGCCAACAGCCGGTAAAGGTGGTCGAAATGTCCCGTTTCCATTACCTAGAAGGACAGTCAGTTCTGCGTTGCCGATAACGGCGAGGTCGAGCTTTCCATCGTTATTGAAGTCGCCGACGGCAAGTAAGAGGGCGTTGCTCACGAGAGAGGCCAACGAGATTTGTGTGGGTTGAAAAGTTCCATCGCCATTGCCGAGCAGAACGGTAAAGCTGTCGTCGCCTGTATTTAACACGACAACATCGAGCGTGCCGTCCTCATTGAAATCTCCCGTAGCCAATGCGTAGGGGCCGGTCCCAATCGAACCGGTTATACCGCCCGACACAATGTAGTTGGGTGAAAAGGATCCATCTCCGTTACCGAGGAAGACGTTATAGGAAGAGTCAGCCTGGTTTGCTACAAAGAGATCCAGATTGCCGTCGCCATTAAAATCGCCGGCGACTAAGGTCGCGTCACCTGAACCTTCCGAGCTCGTAAACTTTGCGGCGTTGTTTCGGACCGCGAATTCATTGCCATTTCTCACCAAAATTGAGACGCTTTTATTCAGGCAATTGCCAGAACTGTCACATTGATTCAGTATCGCCAAGCCCAGGCCTTTGCCATCGAAATTGCCAATCACGGCAGGGCCGGGCTGCACGCCAACGTTGGTGGTTCCGAAACCTGTAAATGTGCCGTCACCGTTTCCGTGCAGTCCCGTGAGCGACCCATTCGTTGTGCAGGTAGTGGTGGAATTGCTGCACGGGTTGCTGATGATGGCGAGATCGAGCTTGCCGTCGTTGTCGAAGTCTCCCGAAAGAACATTGTCTGGGTGAGCGACGGTTAGCTGACTAGGGGGGCCGGTAAAGGTCAGGTTTGACGTCGGACTTGTAACGCTGAAATAAGCGACGTTAGACGTTCCGCCGCCGCTCGGTCCGGGATTCGTGACTGTGACAGGGAAGGTGCCGTCCGTCGCGAGATCAGCAGCCGGCACGGTTGCGGTGAGCTGGTTGCGGCCCACGTAGGTCGTCGTAAGAGCAGCTCCGTTCCAGTTCACCGTAGAGCTTGGGACCAAACCTGCTCCATTGACTGTGAGCGTCACATCTCCAGAACCGCTGGGAGCAGCATTGGGAGACAGTGGCTGATCGATCCATGGAGCCGGAAGGTCCTGCATGACGGCTATGGATTGAGGACTCCCGCCGACGGTGATGGTGTTCGTCGTGGTATTTGTCGTGGTGCTGACTACAGAAACCGTCCCATCGCCAGCATTTGCCACGTACAACTTAAGCCCGTCGGGGCTGATCGCCAGGCCTGACGGATTGACTCCCACAGCAATCGGACTCAGAGCGTCCTGTGGCGCAGGGGCTGTAAGTTTTGATGCGAAGCCCCTTGACGTTTCAGTATTGAAGACGTAGAGCGCAGGATACTGCATACCCTGAGATTGAATCAGAGCGTACACCTGCGACCCGTCAGGGGTCACAGCGATGGCATTAATATTTGTAGCGTTGTCTGTGCTTAAAAAGAGTGAACCTGTGAACTGGCCCGTGTAAAGATTCAGGATATCAATGGCGGAGTTGTAGCCAGCTTCACTTCCAGCCGATTCAACAACGTAGGCAGTCGAGTTTCCGGGCGCAATCGTTACATATCGATAAGTATCGGTAGCATTCGAGTTGGAGATTACCGGATTGCCCGAACCGATAATGTTCACGAGTGAAGTGGCAGCTGGGTCGATTACATCAATGCAAGCCTCTGTAGCTGGAATGTTGGACGACGTGGTAGTCGAGCACGTGTCGGCCAGATAAGCAAATCCGCCCGAATAAGCCACACCTTGAGGGAAGCTAAAGGGCGTTAGACTGTTAATCGTTTTTGGACCAACACCCGTAAGAGCTTTTGTCACGGTATTTAGAATCTGTACATTATCAGTCGCTTCGAATGTTCCGCCAACAAGAAGAAACCGCCCATCAGGCGTGAATGCTAAGTTACTTAGAGATGAGATAAACGTATTTTCCACACCGCTCGACAACATGCCGTTGGCGGCATCAATGACAGATAGCACTCCAGAATTGCCATTAGACGAAAGCGTAGCTGTCCAAACGTAAGCGTTATCTGGACTGACAACCAGCCCTATCGGATCCGACGCGGAAATTGATGTAGCTTGGGCTGTATTCGTAGTTGAGTCGATAACGGAAATCTTGTTATTGGAGTAGTCCGCAACGTAAACACATGGATAGCTTGTCGACCCGGGCGCACACCCCTGGCCCATCACGGAAGTCCCATTGGAAGCCATCAGAAAGAGAGACCAGGCGACGAGAAACCACAGAGAACTGAAGCGGAACGGAGTGAATCTCGTTGACGTCCGGGCAGAGAAACCAGAGGCAAACATCATTACCTCCTGAGCCCTGTACATCTTTTCACTGCTTGACTTGCGTGCGACGGAATCTAGCCGTAAACGGTGATCAAAGTCAAGCAAAATTTCGGCTATACAGGCTACAGGTTCGGACGAGGCACTTTGGACAGGACGGAAAGAAGACTCCGCAGGTCAAGCCAGGGAAATTTAGTGGCTCTGAGATCTGGCGAGCGCGACGGCTCGCGCCGTGGCGTTCTGCGCTTCCTTCCTTCGGCCTTGAAGTTGATACATCCGGGCAAGCTCCAGCCACAGATCGGGCCTGCCCGGAGCGAGTCCGGCCGCCTCTTCCTGAAAAACGGTAGCCTGCTGCAGGTCGCCGAGAGCCACATACGCCGCTGCACGGCCGCGCGCGACACCCAAACCAAAGGAATCATCAGCCTTCAATGCGGCTTTCGCGGGCGGGGCTTCACGAACCGCGTCGTCAAATTTACGAAGGGCTTCGGCAGGCTGTTTATTGTCAAGCAGACTGTAGGCCAGTGCCAGATTGATGAGATGCGGGTCGGCAGAAAGTCGGGTTGCGTGCTCGAAGGCATCGACTGCCTTCGCGGGCTCTCTTCTTGCTCGGTACATCTCTGCCAGAGCAGTCCATGTCATCTCGCTCGGCTCGAGTCTGAGCGCCTCTAAGTAGTCCTCTTCCGCGCGCGACGGTTGGCCAGAGCCAGCCAGCGCCTTCGCGCGAATGTAGTGGACATTGGCATTGTCCGGAAAGATCGCGATTGCGTTATCGGCGGCGCTGATCGCCTGAGGGATACGCCCCAAAACGAACAGTACAGCGGCCGCATTCGCCCAGATGTTGAAAGCGCTAATTGTTCTACCACTCGGGATGGTCGAAGGGAGGGGAACTGTGGCGCAATCGACAACTGAACGGCGAACAAGCTCTTCTGTGTTGGGCGAGAGGCGAACGAACACTGCGGAGATTTCATCCATGTACACGGGACGCCAGATCTGACTGCTACAGAATTGCTTGAGGACAGGGAAGAACTGCAGGCCGTCGTACCGAGCGAGTGACATGACCATGAAATTTATTCCATATCGGTCCACCTCGTGCGTCCATTCGGACGAGTCCGGAGGAGTTCGCATCAACTCTTCCTGGCGCCGGAAGAGCTCGGGTCCGAATGGTATGGCACGTCCATCGATGTAGTCTTGGTATGTCGGAGCGAGCCGCCAAATCAAGTAACCTCCGAGGTTATAGCTGTTGAAGACCTCGGGAGGAATGGCGTTTCGCTCAACAAAATGCATTGCCGTCTCGGGAAACCACCAGGACAGCCCTGTTCCAAATCCTGCCGTCCCGGTAGTACCGAGATAATGCCGGTTAGTGATTAGGTCAAGTGATCGAATAAAAGCTAAAAGTGAAAATCCGAACGCGAAGCAAGTTAAGGAGACAGCGTGCAATTTCTTGTCAGATATTCGGAGTCTTAAGAACATCCACGCGCTGGAGAAGATGGCGCTACAGACTACTACGATTACGCAGGCGAACAATCCTTGAAAACGGACGTGCCGAGTCACAAGATAAGATCCAACAATGAGGAGCAATGCCTCGCCAGGCCTGCGAAGAGCCATAGCAATCACTGCGGCAGTGACGGCCAGCAAAAGAAGAATGAAGGGAGTTCCGTTGGTATTGCGGATGTCGAAAGCGTAGCGGAAGGATTCCCAACTGAGCGGGAGGGTCGACCATTCAGTTATCCAATGGCTGTGAAAAGCCATCGCTTCATTTTGACGGTAGATCGCCAAGTAGATTTTAAGTCCCCAGGGATTTGCCATACTCGCGACAACCGTCATTACGAACCAAGGCCATGCAGCATTTAGCCGCGCTTTGGCCTGCTGACGACGAGAACCGGGAAATATCATTTCCGTCGCTTCGACAATGCCATAAGCGATTTCGATTGCGAGCCCGGCGAGAAAACCAAGATGCAGGTTGACCCAGAGGACCATGAGTAGCGGCAGGAGCCATAAACGGGATCGGCCAGTCCGATAGTGCTGCCACAGAATGCTCACAAAGCCCGAAAATAACAGCAACGTGAACATTTCGGCTCGGGGACCGACGTGGTCGGCGATGCTAGGAATAGCGAGGATTATAAGACCCGTTGTAAAGAGGGACCCACTCCGGAGCAGCAGTGCAACAACTGCCAGCGATGCAATCGCACCCAGCCACGACAGAAGCGCGTAGCCACCTACCTTGAATGCGGCAAAGAAGATAAGCCCCGACAAGACGGGGTAAATCCAAGGTTGTGCTTGGGCAGTATAAGAAAAGACGTCAGTCGGGGGGATGAAGTGGTGTTGGGCAATGAAGCGTCCAGTCGCCATCTGCCAACCGAGGTCATAATCGGTTAGAGTCCGCATCCCTCCAAGAAAGGCGTAAAGGAGCGCCGCCCCGCACATGTACCAGAAAAGTGGTGATCGGCGTGTATGTGTATTGGCTGGTTCACTGCCCTCTCCCTGCGCGGTGCGAATTGTTTCCGAGAGACCGGTGACAGGGTTTATCGGCTCTGGTCGCTTGGGCATGGAGCGAATCTAACACGCTAAAACAGCTGTAATCATGTCAGACTGCTGACTCTCACCTCAACACATTTCAGGGTGCCGTATTCGTGAGACAAGATCAGCACGAGTTCTGGATCTTTGGCTTCGATGGCCCATTTCTCGACGGGGCCAAAGAACTCCCAAACTTCAGTTCGGGTTGAGGTCGGAAGGAATTCTCTGAGGACGCGTGGGTCGTAGAACCGGAAGTAGGCCTCCGTGCCGTCGTCCATCTTTACCATAAGGAATTTCCGGAAATGGTGGCGCAAATCTTCAAATGGGTAACGGCTGACGAAGTAGCTGGCCCATCCTTTGCCCCAGCCCTCTGTGAATAGGGCTGCAGCTAGCTCGGATTTCACTGGCAGTTCCGCCAAGTAGGGAGCCCATGGCGCCAGTTCAATTGCCGACTGGCCATCGTACAGACAATGAACTCGCTCTTTCGCATTCGCAATCATCGTGCCGATCTTCTGGTCGCAGGCGGAATCCAGAAGACAATAGACGGGGGATCCCATAGTCTGCAGAAATCTGAGTATGGGTGGCGAATCCGGCGGCTCAAAGGTGGGCGAGGCAGGTCCCGGTGATTCCAAAATGGGCAACGCAGTGGTAGCAGCCTCAGGCCGAACATGTGCCTGTAAAGAAAGCCTGAATTCCAGAGAGCCTGCGCCGATCGTATCTCCAGGCTTGACCGTTGTCTCAATGACGCGTTGGCCGTTGACGAAGGTTCCGTTGGTGCTTTTCAAATCGCGGAGGAGAACGTCGTCCTCCGCGACTTCGAGTGAAAAGTGCGTTCCCGAGAGAAAGGTGTCCTCCGGGAAGCAGAGGCTCGCCTTGAGAGAACGGCCAACAATCATCGTCTGGCCGGAAGTCAGAGCGCATCGTGCTCCCGCGCAATAACCAGCAACGATCTCAAGCGAGAACGCCATGACGATTGGCGCCGCCTAGCCGCCGCACTTTTGCACAAACGGAGCTCCCGACGACGCCGCTGCTGCCAGTGCAGTTCCCTGGCCGGGAATGCCGATCATGACGGTAGGCGCGCCCATCACGATGACCCCGCCATGTACTGTTGGATCGCCCATACGCGCGGCCATTAATCCACCAATCAGCACGGTGGGTGAACCCATGAGGATCGCATCCGGCGGTCCGACACAAGTGGCTAAGTCGGTGACGCGGGCGGCAGGCAAGAATTCAATCAGAACCGTGGGGTCGCCCGGAGGAAGTATCGGGCCGCCGACGTGAGGGACTACCCCCGTCACCATCGGGCAGGTGTGCATATCGGTAACTCGTGCAGCTGGTGGCATAGATTAACTCCGATCAAGACCCCGCAAACAATGCAACTAACCTTTCCAAATCTCAGGAATGGCAGCGGAGAGATACCACTTCCAGAATTCGCGTCTTCGCTCCTTGTTGGACTGATCATCCCATGGAGCACCATTCGCATATGCTATGGATGCACAAAAGCTTGCATCCCATTCATATGGGTCTAAATCGTCGTCCAGTTGAGCAGCCTTCACCTCTGGCAACGCAAATCGTTCATCACTCAGCGCTGTCGTAATCACATTAGCCGCGGAGTAGCCGGTATATACGGCGTTGAGGTGTTTCCCCTCGTTGATCAGATCGTCTAACTTGCTCCACGAGCGATTCTTGATTTCCCAAGCAGCGTCCCAGCTAATATCTCCACGCAAGTATCGCTGGGCCGTTGTCAGCATCCTTTCCGGATGATTGTCTCCCTGAAAAGCTTGGTACCATATAGGCAATACTTGACTAGCACACCTATGCGCTAATCTGGTACGGCGTATCAGCGCATCTCCGATCACTGCCTTCTTTCCATCTAAAACGACGGGCCCAAATGCCCGCCAAATCTTGCGCCGGAATCTCAAAACTAGCTCGCCATTTGCATTGCTAGCTAAAGCCTGCAGGCCGCCGTATATTACCTGGTCCAGTTCGCGTGGAAGTGCCATATCCTCGTCCGTCAATTCTATTCCTTAGGAATTTCCGTCACGGTTCCGTCGGTGTTGAATACTCGAGTCATGTCCGGATCGGTGACCGTTTGAGGCTGTCCGCTGTATTTCGCCTGCGCTTTATAAAATTCGATGCAATCTGAACACATCGGTTTCGAAACTCCAGCGGGCTCATTTGGACTCGCGAGTGCCATTTGCTTCTCAGCATGAGACGCGTTGTATTTACCGGGAAACCCTCCGCGATTTATCTGATCGTTAGCCCCTGCGGGTTTCAGCTCGTGACCAATTTTCTTAGAATGAGCAGCTACGTCTTCCGGAGTCGCCTGAGAATAGCCCTCAGGAGGTTCAGACCATCCACTTACCGTTTTGTTACCATCTGAGGCTACGGTCTTGTTACTTGTAAGGTTCTTTGCTTCAACTTGGGCACGAGCTTCTGCCGAGGCTGATGCTTCGGCTGCCTGCGACGCAGAGACGACGCGTCTAAATTTCCATTGTGCGTACCGACCGCCCAAAAAGCGTCCCGCGCCAGCAGTAACCGCCCCAATACCAGCTGCGAGAGCGAAGTCTCTCCAACTCCATTTTGCATCCTCACGCGTACGCCAGTCTGCGATATAGCTGATCGCACCACTAAGCGCGCCCGCTCCAACAAACGCGGCGATGCCAGCAGTCGCCGGCAGAAAGGCGAATGGAGCCGCTGCCAATACCCCGATTGCCGCCCCGCGTTTCATTTCCGCCCAGATACATGGCCAGCAAAGGCCGTGATTCAAAGCTTCGTTCAGGCCGAAGCCTACTGCTCCGGCTGCCGCTCCTGCGAGTACGATTGCCAGTGGCAGGGCAGCGGGTCCTAAGACGGCTGTTACGGCGACCGTCACCGCAACTCCGACTACTACGGAAGCGGCAATGGAAGCTACCCCGCCCCAAGTCCACAGTCCCAGCGGATCAGCCTGGTTGACGGGATTGTTCGAAGCATATGCATAAAAATTGAGGCCAGCTAAGTAGCTCGCCTTATCGCGGCTCAGATAGCGACCGGTTGCCGGCGAGTAATACCGAAAGCGGTTGTAGTGAAGCCCCGTCTCTTCATCGAAATACTGACCGGGCGCGCGCATAGGGTTTCTTACCTGCGCATCGGTAAGGGCTGCGCTGCCGAACGTTGCGTAGTCTGCAAGCCATGCGACCAACCCATTCGGTCCGGTCAGCGCGCGTGGTGTTCCAAGATGATCGACATGATAGCTATAAACCAGCCCACCGATTCGCGTCAGCAGCGGCGTGTATGTGCCGGGATAGTAGGCATAGTCCTGCCGAATCTGTCTCGATCCGAACTGCGTGGTCTCGGAGATCATCTGCTCGCCGGCCCAGATGTAGCGGGTCGTTACACCGGCTGAAGTCTTCGAGATGCGCCGTCCGAAAGAATCATAGCCATAGGTTGTGACTGCGCCCGACGGTGACTGCGCGCTCGTCATCAGGTTGCGTGCGTTATACGTAAACTTCCACACGCCTTCGGAGCGGCGAATTCGGATCAGGTTTCCGCGAACGTCATAGTCGAATCCTGAGTCCCCGAGTGCTGTAAGTTGATTAAGCGCGTTTACCTGCATGTGTGCGCCGGACTGATACACGAGATTGCCGGCGCCGTCGTATCTGAATTGTTCGCTTCTTGACGGGTTTGAAGCCTCAACGCGCGTCACTTCGCCTTCGGCGTCATACTCGTAACGACGCGCGCCAAAATGCAGATCGGAGAGCATATCTACGCGATCTTCCGCGTCGTAGGCGTACCTGAGGTCATGGAGCGCGGTCGAGCCGAACGCCACAGAAATTGCCTCGGCTAGACCTTTGGAATTTACGTAAGTAGTAGTGGCAACTCCGTTAGGTCCGGTGAGAACCCATCCGCGATCGTGGGCCGCGTATCGCCAATGGTATTCGCCGCCATTCCAATCCCTTATAGCGGAGATTCGGGAGTCGGCGTCCCACTGGAATTGAACGATTTCACCGCTCGGATACGTCAGCCCGCTAAGGCGGCCGGCTTGATCGTAGTCGTAGCGAATCGTGCCACCGGCGCTTTGTTCACTGGTAAGGCGGCCTTCCGCGTCCCAAGTAAAGATGCACTTCTCGTCTCCGACTGAGCTTTCGATGAGGCGCCCCGCGGCATCGTACCCTCGGCGGATTTCGTCTCCATCGCTATAGGCAATGAGGACCGGTCTCCCTTGCGGGTCCGGGTCGATGCTGGCGACCGCGCCTCCAGATCTGATCTCGCGCAGAAACCCATGCTCGTCATAGGTATAAAAATCGACGCTTCCGTCGGCATATCTGGCACTCTCGGGCCGTTCCCACTGGCCGTAATCGAAAAGAGTGCGATTGCCATTGCCGTCTGTGAGACTAGTAAGGCGGCGGTGCTCATCGTATTCGTATGTCTCACGTGATCCGAGACGGTTTGTCGTAGCAAACGGATTGCCGAGGGGATCGTAATCCACGCTGGAAAGAGTGCCGTCCGGGTGATGGACGCGGGCAAGCTGTTGGCGCTCGTTGTATTTACAAGCAAGGCGTTGCTGCCCATTGCTGGAAAGGGTTTCGATCTGACCGAGGCTCGTATAAGTTACGCCCAAAGCATGGCCGGCCGGGTTGGTGAGCAGCCCCACTTTCCCGTCGGGATAATTGGCGAGAGACCAGGTACGTCCGAGGGGTGTTGTTACGCCTCCGATCAGGCCGGTGGAATCGAAACTGAACCGGCTCGTATTTCCGAGTGGATCAGAAACGAGGACATCCTGCGTCGCGTTATCTCGCCACGCGGACATGCTACTACCGGCAAAGGTGTCGATGAGACCATCACCGACCTTCGTTCGCCGCAACTGCGCGATTTGCTCTGGCCGGAACTGAAACATATCCACCCCGAGGAAAACCTTGAGCTGAGAAACAGTGACCCGGAGGTGCGAGCTCTATTGGGAGGGTCGCCAACAGATGCGGATGATCTTAACGCCAAATCTCTATCTGAAGTCGCGGTTTTTCGACGCATAACCGCACCCTTGATCTGAAATACTACCGGCCGTACAATTCCCGGATCCCCCAACCAACATCTTGAGGTTTACTTATGCTGCCATCTCCAGGTTTGCCATACGGACTTGTCAGGGTTCTGGACCACTATAAGGGTCATGGAAGGTGTTCCACCTTTGGTGACTTGGCTGACGTCAAAAGCGGTCAGGACAACGGCGTCGGTTCGACTGGTTTCAGAACTGTGGACTACCCAAGGAGCGCCTACACCGCTTTGCCTATACCAATCTGGCATGCCCTGAAGCTCAAAGGCTTCGAGCGTGTTACTGTTCAATTCAATGGCAGACAAGTTCGAGGATTCTTGGCAGATAGGGGGCCAAGCGTGCACACAGGTCGGATCGTCGACTGCTCACCTGAGATCCTGCGGCTTCTGGGCGCCAATACCGACGAAGTAGTCACGATCTATATCAAACCCACTGAGATCGTGAATCACAACGAGAAGACTTCACCCGCCAGGTTGATATAGGCGCTGGGGTTGCAGCAGGTAAAATGGCATTTCCCAAGGGGGTGGGCAATGTGGAATCCCAAACTGCCACTTCTCTCCTTGCTGAAGACATCCCTGTGAACTGTGGGCGATTAGAGCGTGAGAGAAGCCCTCCAAAAAACTGAGGTGGGCCGATCTTAGGTATGGGGTGCTGTTTCATCGGGCTGGCTGAGCCGAAGAGATTTGCACTAGTAGTTATGTCTCCGGATTACACCTGCCAGCGGAAGCGCGGTGTTCCCGATGATCTTCGTTATGCGCGCATCATAAGAACCCGCAAGCACATTTCCGTGGCATTGCTCAAGTAGGGTGATCCTCGCCAGGTCAGCCGAAAGGGGCTGCGGACGAGGTCGAGAGTTCGATCCTCTTAAGACTGGGATTCTCTGCCTTACCAGAAGGCTGAGCCGGTTGCCCAGCCGGGAAGCAATATTCCGAAGCAGTCTTGGCGGATAGATCACTATGTATCCGTGTCAGTGACTTACTTCGGCTATTTTTCCACAGGCTTGAAACTGTCAATTCGGTGTTTTACTTGGAAATTCCTATACTAGGTCGGGACAAATGGACGGCAAATGAGCTTAGGGGTGTACGCTAACCCCCAGTCAAAGGTTGGGAACATGCGTTCCCCCGGTTTTTCATGTCAAAATCCTAGCCAGAACTTTCCCTGGTGTCCGGAGAGATTTCCACAGGGTAAAATGGGCCGATTTTCGGCCGAAATCCGGGTGGGATGGGGATGCTCGGAAGGGCTCTTCCCAAGAGAGCCTGAGCTCGGGCCGGCGTCTGATCGCCGGCGGTCCGGAATACATCCTTCATCTCGACCGGCTGGAGAGGATTGGGGGCCAATAAGGGTTCCCAAGAGGGTGGAATCTCAGACCGAGAGTGGCTCCCTCCGAGCCCATAGTCCGAGCACATAGAGGGATAAAGCGCTGCTCAACTGGATTAGAGAGCAATTTCAGCCACAGTCGGCGGGGAGCGCACGTCTGGGGCTTAGTCTTCGCAGCATGACGACGAGGAAAGCGGGACTGAAGAGGATGCTGACAGCGATCAGGCCAGCATGACCAAGGCGCCGGAAAAAGCAGGATCACGGCGTTGCCGATCGCTCTTGTCATGCGCGCATGATAGTAAGCCGAAGCCAGATTCCACTAGCTCCTGACTCTGATTCCTATATATAGGTCGGGGCGATCTTCGCGGGGCTCTGTGGGAAGAGGCTGCGGAGGTGGCGAGGGGCAGGAGGCATACCCCAGATGCCATCGGGATGGAGGGTCCTCGCCCGCGCGCGTGAGATGTTATGTGTGCGCAGCGGGGAGGGACCTGGTGATAGAGGTTCAGTCCTTCCTTGATACGAGCAAATTCGTCGTTGGTAACACCATGGACCAGGCCCTTGACCGGATCTACCTTGGTGCCGGTGCCGAAGCCAACGGTCTCACGAACCTCGATGCCCAGCTTGCCGTCTCCCATCTCGAAGACGTTCTCGATGTAGTTCTTCTGACCGCCGGCGGTGATCGGGTTGCCGTTGTAGTAGCCGAGGATGGCCTTCTGATCTGGTGCAAGGCCGAGGCTTCTTCGATCGGCTGGCCGATCATGCTCTCCCAGTCCTTGATACGGAGCTCATGGACGTCGTAGCGAACGGTGCGCTCGACGTTCATGCCGTACAGGTTGTTGCGCATCATGAAGCCGCCTTCACCGAGGTAGCCGGTCTTGCGCATGGCCTGGAGGTTTGCGGAGGTCAGAATCAGCTCATTGACATATCTTAGATATATAAGATATGCTGATCTTCCTCCCCATCACCTATATATATGAAGCGCGCCGCCCTCTACATGCGTGTCTCCACCCTCGATCAGCACCCCGAGACCCAGCTCTACGACCTTCGCCAGATGGCTCAACAGCGCGGCTACGAGATCGTCGAGGAATATACCGACACGATCAGCGGCGCCAAGGCCAGGCGGCCGGGGCTCGATCAGATGATGCGCGATGGCCGCCGGGGACGCTTCGAGGTTGTCCTGGTCTGGGCATCGGACCGGATTGCCCGATCGGTGAAACACTTCCTCGATGTGCTCGATGAACTGAACCGGCTCAACATCGAGTTCATCAGCTTCCGCGAGCAGATCGATACCGGAGGTCCGTTAGGCCGGGCGGTTGTCGTCATCATCGGAGCCATCGCGGAACTCGAGCGCAACCTGATCATCGAGCGGGTGCGTGCCGGCATGCGCCGCGCCCGGCTCGAAGGCCGGCACATCGGACGCAAGCCGCTGGAACTCGATCACAATGCCATCCTGCGGGACCGCCAGCGCGGCCAGAGTCTGGGCCAGCTGGCAAAAAGCTATCGAGTCTCCCGTGCCACCATCCACCGCGTGCTCCGCGAGCACGCCCCAACTACCTTGGAGAAATCAGCGTGACAGAAAGTACGGTCCAAATCCTGCTATGGATGCTGGCCTTTACCACGGTTGGCTTTATCTTCGGCTGGATCCTCGGCTTAATGTTCAGCCGCAGTTGGTATGCAGAAGAGAAAGTCGAATATCTGCACGATCAACTCAAGCACATCGGAGGACCGGTCCTGGAGCGCCGGCTCAGACAGATGCACGGCACTCTGAACGACGCCCACAAGCACATCCTGGCTCTTGCAAGGTACATCAATCCTGACTAAATCGGGTTCTCTGATCGGCCTCCGCCTGCTCAAAGAGTGCTGTTTCAAAAGGCCTCCAAAAACAGCCCCGCTAAATCCCCTCAATTCAACAGTCGGATCTCCACCTCCGGCCTGTCTCAAAAGATGTGGGTTTTGATACAGG
>Ga0335074_10001841_pt1 | contig 28760 bp, 22 predicted proteins | sample Lox_Sample_23_FD_206715 | JGI IMG/M metagenome (GOLD analysis project Ga0335074, IMG submission 206715) | Soil microbial communities from Loxahatchee National Wildlife Refuge, Florida, United States - Lox_Sample_2.3 | ecosystem: Environmental > Terrestrial > Soil > Wetlands | place: USA... | reverse complement strand
GTCGCGGCCATCGTTGCCCCGTCGGTCCGGATCAGGCCGGCCACGGCGGCCGCCCGAGTGCGGACCTCGGGGGTCAGGGCCGTCTTGAGCGCCTGGGAAAGGGACTCGGTGGTTGGATCTGGGCCGTGGTGTGCCGCGCCAATGCCCAGGTCAGCTACCCGATCGGCCCAGTACGGCTGATCCCCTAGCTGCGGTATGACCACCTGGGGCGTACCGGCCCGGGCGGCCGTGGTCGTCGTCCCCGCGCCGCCGTGATGCACGACGGCGGCCACCCGGCCGAACAGCGACTGCTGGTTGACCTCGCCGACGGCGAAGCAGTCATCCCGGTCGTCAGTCGGGGCCAGATCAGCCCAGCCGCGTGAGACGAGCGCGCGGTGGCCCTGCGCCCGGACCGCCTCGATGGCCACCCGGGCGGCATCCCGCGAAGCCCGTATCGGAATGCTGCCGAAGCCCACGTACACCGGTGGTGTGCCGGCGGCCAGGAACGCCTCCAGGCCGGGCGGGAGCGGGCGTTCGTCCGGCAGGATCCACGCGCCGGTCTGCACCACGTCCAGGTCCGCGGGCTCCGGCCACGGGGCGAGGGTCGGGTCAGCCGCCAGCCACGGGTGCCTGGTGAAGACGTGGTCACGGATGTTGCCCACCTCGGGCAGGCCGATCGAGACCCTGTGGGAGTTGATAGCGGGGCCGAAGATCGCGTTCATGCTGTCGGCGTCCGCGTCCCACAGGACCCGGTTGTCGGTCACACCAGCAGGCAGCGGCCGGCCCGGCCATGGGTTCGGCCGGTGGTGCCGCGACGGCAGGTGGATCGGCTGGTAGATCGCGTACACGTAACGGATGCCCAGCTTCTCGCTCACCGACTGAGCGGCAGCCGTGGCCGGGAACAAGCCGGTCGCCACCAGCGCGTCACATCCCTGGGCTGCCACGGCGAGCGTGTCGAACTGCGTGGCGTAAAGCTCGGCCGCGCGCTGGGGGAGGTACTCGGTCGGCCGTGGCACCGTTCCGGTCACCACCCCGGTCACCATCGCGCGCACCGACGAGCCCGCCGTCACCAGCGGCACGCCGACTCGCGCCAGCAACTCCGCGAAGTCCTCATCCGGCGGCGCGCACACCGCCACCTCTGCGCCGAGTGACCGCAACGCTGCAGCCAGTCCCACTAGCGGCTGCACGTCCCCGCGCGACCCGTACGTCGACAGCAACACACGCACTTCGCGTCCCCCATGTCTGTAGGTTCTGGCCTCGGCCCAGCGATTATGGGGCACGACCGGGGTCTTGCGGCAAGCCCCCGGGTCCGCTATAAGTTGAAAGTGGAGGGGACCGTGTCCTCTCCTTTTTCTTTGATCGTGCGCGATCGCCGGGACCTAGTCCGAGCCATCAGACAGTGACGCGGGCCATCAGGCAGTGACGCGGGCTTGCCAGGCGGTGACCGCCAGGGTCAGGGCGGTGAGAGCGGCCACGCACAGCAGAAGCACCGGCGCTGGCGCGGTGTGCTGCAGCAGGGACAGGACGTCGGGGGCAGCGAATCCGGTGTAGCAAGCTACCTGGAACACCCCGGTCAGCCCGGCCAGTTCGCCGGGCCGGGCGAGCCTGGCCACCTCGGTCAGCCCGTACACCAGAGTGATCCCGTACCCGCAGCCAAGCTCGGCCGAGGCGAGCAGGGCCAGCCCAGGCTGCCATGGCCCCAGTGCGCTGGCGGCGGTGATGCCTGCCTCGGCCAGCAAGCCAACCGCCACCAGGGCCAGCCCGGTCACAAGCAGCCACGGCCGGCGCGGGTCATCTCCGGCAGCTAGCCGCCGCGCGAGGGGTTGCACGGCAACGCCGGCAGCAGCAGCGGCGACAGCCGCGGCGGCAGCGAACGCGATCGGGATGCCCGATGCCCGCCCCGCCACCAGGCCAGGAACGTACACGAACGCGACGGCGACGCTTATGAACACCCATGGTGCGACCGGCAGTACCACCCGCCAAAGCCGCGGCTGGCCAAGCCCCATGAAACGCAGCCGGCCGGGCTGGCGGGCTGGCGCTGTGTCCGGCGTCCGCGCGGCCAGCGCAAACGCAACGGCCGCCCCGGCGAGTTGTGGCAGGTACGGCAGGATCGTCGGCCACGGCGCCCACTGTGCCAGCGTTCCGGCCACCAGCGGGCCGGCTGCGAAGCCCACAGTCATCGCGCCGCCAGCTCGCCTGGCCCCGGCACCTGGACCGGCATCGTCGTACGGCGGCGCTGACAGCTCCTTGATCCACGCCGCCCCGGCGCTGAACGCGCTGCCGCTGCCGAGCCCGACGATCAGCCGCCCGGCGAACAGCCACCCGGCACCGTACGTCCCTGCGATGAGCACCCCGCTGCCGATCACCGACGTGACCAGCGCGAACATCACGACACGCCGCCGGCCGATGCGATCCGAGAGCGAGCCGCCCGCCAGCAGGCCAGGAACCAGCCCGATCGCGTACAGCGCGAACATCGCCTCCACGACCGGGGCTGACAGCCCCAGCCGGGCGCGGTACAGCAGCAGCATCGGGGTGAACTGGTTGGTTCCCCAGCCGATCATGCAAGCGGCCAGTCCGGCGCCCAGCCAGTGACGCGCGCTCACCGGCGGCGAAACCTGAAGCCGGGCTCGTGTGGCCGTGTTCCTGAACGTCGTCATCGTCTCCGTCCCTCCAGCGGGGTCCCCGCAGAGCAACGATGCCGCTCACGCACCCCCGATCCCAGTGGCAGTAACGACTATGAGCGATAAATTAGTGACATGAAGCCGCATGTTGTCGGTCTGGCTCTCACCGAGGGCGCTCCCATCTTCGAGCTGGCCATCCCTTGCGAGGTCTTCGGCCGCCACCGCGACGGCCTCCCCAAGCCCTGGTACGACCTGCGGATGTGCGCGCCGGATGGCGCGGGCACTGAAGTCAGCAACGGCTTCATGGCGTCAGGGACTGACGGCTACGACGCCCTCACCAGGTCGGATACCGTCGTGGTCACTGCAGTCCGCGACGTTCAAGCCGAGCCCGACCCCGATTTGGTCGCGGCCATCAAGGCCGCGCACAGCAACGGCGCCCGCGTGGTTTCGCTGTGCACGGGCGCGTTTGTCCTCGCGGCCGCTGGGCTGCTCGACGGCCGCTCGGCGACCACCCACTGGAACCACGCCCGCGAGCTCGCCCGCCGCTTCCCGGCGGTCAACCTCGACCCCGCGGTGCTCTACGTTGACGACACCGACGTGCTGACCAGCGCGGGAACCACCGCCGGAATCGACTTGTGCCTGCATATTGTGCGCAAGGACTACGGCGCGGCTGTCGCGAACAGGCTGGCCAGGCGGCTGGTCGCGCCCGCGTACCGTGACGGGGGACAAGCCCAGTACATCGAGTCAGCTGTCGCCGCGGGCGACGATCCCGGCCTCGGCCCAGTGCTGGACTGGATGCGCGCGCACCTGCGCCAGCCGCTGACGCTCGCTGCGATCGCCCGCCACGCAGGCATGACCGAACGCACTCTGATCAGGCACTTCCGTGCGACCACCGGAATGACCCCGATCAAGTGGCTGACTGGGCAGCGCATCCAGCGGGCCCGGGAAATCCTCGAAACCACCGCTCTCCCGGTCGAGGATGTCGGCGAGGCGTCAGGCCTCGGCGCTCCGGCCAACTTCCGTCGGCACTTCCTTCTGGCGACCGGGGTAACACCGAGCTCCTACCGCCGCGCATTCAGCGTTCAGGAAAAAAAGAATTCCAACCTTTTTCCCTGAACGGATCCCGGGGCATCAGCCGCCGCACGCCACTGCCCCGGGTGGCGTCCAATTCCGGCTGCCGCCGTCCGCTCAGGCGATCGGCGCCCCGATTGGGCGGATCGTCACAGTGTTGACATCGACGCCCTCGGGCTGGCTGATAGCCCACGCGATCGTCGAGGCAAGCTGGTCGGCGGTGAGCATAGGCCGGTCCTCGAGGCCGCCGCCACCATCGAAGAAGCTGGTTTCCACGGCCCCAGGGTTGATCAAGGTCACACCGACCCCGCGTTCGCGACCACGCCGTCCAGCCGCCCGTACCTGGTGATCGCTGCCTGGACGGCTTCGGTCACGTCCCCGTACTTGGAGGCGTCCCCCGCAGACCGCGAGCAGGTTGCCGGGGTTGCCGAGGTCAAACCGTCAAGCCGGTAGGCGAGCCGATGACGTCATCGTGTGCGCGTACCTTTCGTTGGCCGTTAGCCTGAAATGCCAGAAGAGTGTTATAGGCCATAAGGCCGGAAGGGCGGGTGTGGATCATGGAGCGGACGCGAAGGGACGGGCTGAAAGGGTGACGCGGCCGGCTCCCGCGGCGGAGGGCCCCGTTTCAGCTGCGCAGCCCCCGGACCCGGCGGTCACACCCGCGGCGGCGTCCGGCGAGCCCACGATCGTTGACGTCGAGCCCGAACCGCCGGCCGGCGGGCAGGACGCAACGTCGCTTGACGCTGACCTTCGGCTGGCGCTGGCGTCCATCGGCCGGGCGCCGCGGCTGCTTGTGGGCTGTGACTACGACGGAACACTGGCGCCGATTGTCCCTGACCCCTGGTCGGTCCAGCCGCTCCCGGAAGCCGTCGATGCGCTGCGCTCTCTGGCCAGCCTGGCCGACACCACGGTCGCGGTGATCTCGGGGCGGGCGCTGCGCGAACTCGCGGTGATGTCCCGGCTTCCGCGCGAGGTGCACCTGGTCGGCAGCCATGGATCGGAGTTCGATATCGGCTTCGCCCTGGCGATCGACAAGCGCGTCCGGGCACTGCACGCCCGGCTGGTCGCGTCACTGCGCAAGATGGCGGGCCGCGTGCCCGGGGCGGTGCTCGAGGTGAAGCCGGCCAGCGTCGCTGTCCACGTCCGCCAGGTCGAGGGTGCGGCCGGGGCGGCGCTGCTGGCCCGGATCAGGAACGGGCCGGGCACGTGGCCAGGCGTCCAGGTCACGGGGGGCGAGGCCGTGCTGGAGGTGTCGGTCGTGCGGGCCCACAAGGGCGAGGCGCTTGAGGCGATACGGCACGCCAGCAGCGCGACCGCGGCACTGTTCCTGGGCGACGATCTGAGCGCCGAGGAAGTGTTCGGCCACCTGGCCGGCCCCGATGTGGGGATCAAGGTCGGGGCGGGCGGCACGCTGGCCAGGCACCGGGTAGCAGGCCCGCGGCAGGTGGCCGAGGTGCTGGCGTTCCTGGCCGAGCGGCGGCGCGCCTGGCTGCACGGCGAGGCCGCGCTGCCGATCGAGCGGCTGTCCATGCTGGCCAACGGGCAGACGGTGGCCCTGCTGACACCTGACGCCCGAGTGTGCTGGCAATGCGTCCCCGGCCCGGCGTCGGCACCTGTCTTCGCTGAGCTGCTCGGCGGCGGCACAGCGGCCGGGCGTTTCTCGGTCCGGCCGCAGCACGGGATGCTGCCGATCGGGCAGCGGTACCTGCCAGGGACCATGATCGTGGAAACCAGGTGGGCGCGGCTGAGCGTCACCGACTACCTGGACAGCGGCGATACCAGGCACCGGACCGACCTGGTCCGGGTTATCAGCGGGAGTGCGCCCGCGATCGTGGAGTTCGCGCCGCGGCCGGACTTCGGGCAGGTCAGCGTGCGGCTGCAGCCGGTGCCCGACGGGCTTGAGGTGACCGGCACCACCGACCCGATGGTGCTGAGGTCCCCGGGCGTCACGTGGGAGATAACGTCCGACGGAACCAGCGACGCCGCCAGCGCTGTCGTGACGCCCGCGCCGGACCAGCCGGTTGTGCTGGAGTTCCGGCACGGCACCAGTGACCTGAGCGCGCACCCGGCCGCGGAGGCGGACCGGCGCCAGGCCTCAGCGGCTCACTGGTCACAGTGGCTGGACGGGCTGCGGCTGCCGGCCGTCCAGCGGGACCTGGCCAGCCGGTCCGCGCTGACGCTGCGGGCACTGTGCCATTCGGACACCGGCGCCATCATGGCCGCTGCCACGACCTCGCTGCCGGAGGAGATCGGTGGGACCCGTAACTGGGACTACCGGCACTGCTGGGTGCGCGACGGCGCGCTGACCGCGGAGGCGCTGGTGTCGCTCGGATCGACCGCCGAGGCAGTCGCATTCCTCGACTGGCTGCACGGGGTGCTGGCCCGGCTGCCCGGGCCTGAGCGGCTGCAGCCCGTGTACGCGCTTGACGGCAGCTCGCTGACCCCGGAGGCGGTGATCGAGACGCTGCCCGGGTACGCCGGGTCGCGGCCTGTGCGCATCGGTAACCTGGCCGACCAGCAGGTTCAGCTCGACGTGTTCGGCCCGGTGGTGGAGCTGATCCACACGCTGGCCGCACGCCGTGGTCACCTCAGCGACGCTGACTGGGATCTCGCTCACAGCATGTGCCAGGCGGTGGCGCGGCGGTGGGACGAGCCTGACCACGGGATCTGGGAGGAGCGCCTGGCCCCGCGCCATCACGTGCACTCCAAGGTCATGTGCTGGGTCGCTGTCGACCGCGCGATCCGCCTCGCCGCTGAGCACGGCCGCGTCGCCGACCCGGCCTGGCCCGGCCTGCGGGACGCGATCGCCGCCGATGTGCTGACTAACGGCTGGAACGACACGGCGCAGGCGTTCAGTGCCGCCTACGGCAGCTCCGACCTGGACGCCGCGAGCCTGCACGTGGGCATCTCCGGGCTGCTCGACCCGGCCGACGAGCGGTTCCAGGCGACCGTCGGAGCCGTCGAAGCCGGCCTGCGGTCCGGCAGCACCGTCTACAGGTACCGGCGCGACGACGGGCTGCCCGGCCATGAGGCCGGGTTCCACCTGTGTACCGCGTGGCTGGTCGAGGCATACCTGCTGACCGGCAGGCGCAGCGACGCCGAAGAACTCTTCGGCCAGCTGGCCGCGACGGCAGGCCCGACGGGCCTGATGCCAGAGGAATACGACCCGATCGCCGAGCGGTCACTCGGCAACCACCCGCAGGCCTACAGCCACATCGGCATCATCCGCTGCGCGATGTTGCTGGCGGGCCAGGCCGGCGAGGCCAGCGCCGACCGCGCCGGGTGACAGCCGCGTTCGCGCCGGCCGGGCTACTGATCGGCGCGGTACCGGTCGGCCGCGGCGACCAGGGCTGTGAACAGGCTCGGGTCGTCGCCGGCCTCCGGATGCCACTGCACGGCCGCCAGCAGGGACGCCGGGCCGAGGGCGCCGGCTGGCTCGGCGGCCTCGATGACGCCGTCGTCGGTCCAGGCGACGGCGGCCAGGCCGGCGCCGAGCCTGTCGACGGCCTGATGGTGATGCGTGGGCACGGGAGCCTCGGGGCGGCCGAGCAGGCCCGCCAGCCGCGAGCCTGGCGCGATGCTGACCTTGTGCGTGCCGTACCCGCCCGGGTCGGGCGAGTGGCCGTCGTGACCGATCAGGTCGGGCAGGTGCTGATGCAGGGTGCCGCCGAGCGCGACGTTGATGACCTGCAGCCCCCGGCAGATGCCCAGGACCGGGACGCCTTCAGCCAGGGCCCGCTGGCACAGCTCGAGCTCGGCGCTGTCGCGGGCCGGATCAGGCTCGCCGCCGGATGGGTCCATCTCGGCACCGTAAGCAGCCGGGTCTATGTCGCCGCCGCCGGAGAGCACCAGGCCGTCCAGCCGGCTCAGCACATCTGACACCCCCGGCAGTGGCGGCAGCAGCACCGGCAGCCCGCCGGCCGCTGCCACCATGTCGGAGTACCGGCGCGGCAGCAGGACCGCTGGCTTGTTCCAACGACCCCAGCGGGCGGGCACGCAGTAGGCGCTGATCCCGATGACCGGTTGATCGCTCATAACTGCAACGGTGTCACATACGCGCTGCTGATGCCGCCGTCGACCAGGAACTGCGACGCGGTGATGAACGAGGAATCGTCACTGGCCAGGAACGCGACAGCGGCGGCGATCTCCTCCGGCTCGCCGAACCTTCCCATGGGCACGTGCACGAGGCGGCGGTCAGCGCTCTCGGGGTCCTTGGCGAACAGTTCCCGGAGCAGCGGCGTGTTGATCGGCCCGGGGCAGAGAGCGTTCACCCTGATGCCGTTCCTGGCGAACTGCACGCCCAGCTCGCGGCTCAGCGCCAGCACACCGCCCTTGGACGCTGTATACGAGACCTGTGATGTCGCCGAGCCCAGCACAGCCACGAACGACGCGGTGTTGATGATGGAGCCGCGGCGGGCGGCGAGCATGTGCGGCAGTACGTACTTGCAGCACAGGTAGACCGAGGTGAGGTTGATCTGCTGGACCCGGTGCCACGCGTCCATGCCGGTAGTGAGGATCGAGTCGTCGTCAGGCGGGGAGATCCCGGCGTTGTTAAACGCTACGTCGACCCGGCCGTAGCGCTCCGCCACCGTGTCGAACAGGTCGCGGACCTGGTCCTCGCTGGCGACGTCGGCCACGATGAACTCGCCGCCGGTCTCCTTGGCCACCGCCGCGCCGGCCTGCTCGTCGATATCGACGGCGACGATCCGGGCGCCCTCGGTGGCCATCCGGCGTGCGCTGGCCAGCCCGATCCCGCTGCCGGCCCCCGTCACTACCACGACCCGATCCTGCAGACGCTGCATTACCAAGCGGCTCCGTTCGCTAGTCGGCTGCGATGAAGACGTTCTTGATCTCGGTGAACGCGTCTACCGCATCGGGTCCAAGCTCGCGGCCCAGGCCCGATTGCTTGAAGCCACCGAACGGGGTCCAGTACCTCACCGACGAGTGAGAGTTCACCGACAGGTTGCCTGCCTCAACGCTGCGGGCCACCCTGATCGCGCGGCCAACGTTGCCGGTCCAGATCGACCCCGACAGCCCGTAGGGCGTGTCGTTGGCCATCACGATGGCCTCGGCCTCGTCGGTGAAAGGCGTCACGGTGACTACCGGACCGAAGATCTCATCGGTGTAGGCGGGGGACTGGGATGAGAGCGGGGCGAGCACCGTCGGGGGATACCAGAACCCCGGGCCGTCCGGAGCGCTGCCCCGGAACGCGACGGGTGCGTCGTCGGGCACGTAGCTGGCCACCTGGGCGCGATGCTCGGCCGAGATCAGCGGTCCCATCTCGGTCGCCGCGTCGGCAGGGTCGCCTACCCGGACGGCCTTGACTGCAGGTTCCAGAAGGTCCATGAACCTGTCGAGCACCCCGGCCTCGACGAGGATCCGCGAGCGGGCGCAGCAATCCTGCCCGGCGTTATCGAACACCGCCTGCGGGGCGGTGGCCGCGGCTTTCTCGATGTCGGCATCGGCGAACACGATGTTGGCGCTCTTGCCGCCAAGTTCAAGCGTCACCCGCTTGACCTGCCGGGCGCACCCGGCCATGACCTGCCGGCCGACCTCGGACGAGCCGGTGAACGTGATCTTGCGGACTGCCGGGTGGTCGACGAGGCGCTGACCGACCACGCTGCCCTTTCCGGCCAGCACCTGGAAGACGTTCTCGGGCAGTCCGGCGTCAAGCGCGAGTTCAGCGATCCGCAGCGCGGTCAGCGGCGTCACCTCGGCCGGCTTGGCCACGACCGAACAGCCGGCCGCGAGGGCGGGCGCCAGGCCCCAGGACAGGATCGGCATCGGGAAGTTCCACGGCACGATGAGCCCGACGACGCCGACCGGCTCCTTGAACGTCACGTCCAGGCCGCCAGGTACCGGGATCTGCCGGCCGGACAGCCGCTCGGGTGCCGCCGAGTAGTACAGCAGGACGTCGCGGACCTGGCCAGCCTCCCAGGTTGCCGCGCCGACCGGGTGGCCGGCCTCCGCCGTCTCCAGCGCGGCCAGCTCATCGATGTGGGCGTCGACTTGCTCGGCGAACCGGCGCAGCAGCCGGGCGCGGTCGCCGGGCGCCACGTCGCGCCAGCGGCGCTGCGCCGCCACCGCCCGCGCGATGACCTCGTCGGCCTGCTCAGCGGTGGCCGGCTCAAGCTGGCTGACCGGCTGCTCGGTGGCCGGGTTGACGATGGCGGTCATAGGCGCTCGAAACAGCGGCGGAGCTCCCAGTCGGTCACCGCGGCATCATAAGCAGCCAGCTCAACCCGGGCGTAGTTGGCGTAGTGCTCGACTACGCGGGTGCCGAACGCCTCCGCGGCGATCTTGCTGCCCTGCCACAGCGCCAGGGCATCGTGCATGGTGTGCGGCACCTTCGGGCCGTCGTCGGCGTACGCGTTGCCAGCATGGGCCGGCTCGAGCGGCAGTTCGTTGTCGATGCCATGCAGGCCAGCCGCGATCATGGCGGCGACAGCGAGGTAGGGGTTGACGTCGCCGCCTGGCGTGCGGTTCTCGGCCCGCAGCGAGGGACCGTGGCCCACAAGCCGCACTGCGCACGTGCGGTTGTCGACCCCCCAGCGGATCGACGTGGGCGCAAAGCTGCCGGGCACGTACCGTTTGTAGGAGTTTACGTTCGGTGCATAAAAAAGGGTAAGTTCCTGCAACGCGGCCAGCTGGCCGGCTACGAAGTGCTCGCCCAGCCGGGACAGGCCGTGCGCCTGCTCCCCGGCCAGCACCGGGGTTCCGCCCGTGCTGCCCTGGGAATCATTGGCGCGCAGGCTCAGGTGAATGTGGCACGAGTTGCCCTCGCGCGCGTTCGGCTTGGCCATGAACGTAATGCTCATGCCCTCCTGCGCCGCGATCTCCTTCGAGCCGGTCTTGTAGATCGAGTGGTTGTCACACGTTGTCACCGCCTCGGCATAGCGGAACGCGATCTCGTGCTGGCCGAGGTTGCACTCCCCCTTGGCCGACTCGACATACATGCCCGCCCCGGTCATGCCGGCCCGCAGGCGGTGCAGCAGCGGCTCGATCCGTGAGGTGCCGAGGATGGAGTAGTCCACGTTGTAGCCGTTCGCTGGGCGCAGGCCGGCGTAGTTCTTCGCCGCCGCCTGCTCGTAAGAGTCGGCATAGACGATGAACTCCAGTTCGGTCCCGGCCATCGCGACCAGGCCGCGCTCGGCCAGCCGGGCCACCTGGCGCTGCAGGATCTGCCGTGGCGACTCCTGCACCGGCGTGCCATCAAGCCAGCACAGGTCGGCCAGGGCAAGCGCCGTGCCGGGATGCCAGGGGATGCGCCGCAGCGTCGCCATGTCCGGTCGCAGAACGAAGTCGCCGTAGCCGGTCTCCCATGAGGAGATCTGATAGCCGTCGACGGTGTTCATGTCGACGTCGACAGCCAGCAAGTAGTTGCAGCCCTCGGTGAACTCGCTGGTTACCTCGCCCAGGAAGAACTCGGCCGACAGCCGCTTGCCCTGCAGCCGGCCCTGCATGTCGGTGAGCGCGAGCACGACCGTGTCAATCTCGTCCTTCGCGGCGGCCCGGCGCAGCTCGTCCAGGGAGAGCATCCCCTGACGCCTCCCTGGACGCCCCTGATGAGCTGCTGTTTCCTGCGGACTGGTCATGGCTCAGGCGGACAGTTCGTTCTCGATGGCCGCCAGCTCCTCTGGTGTGCCCTGAACCTTCGGGCCGGTGAACCACTTGCGGGCGGAGGCGAGCCAGTAGATGCCGGCGAAGCCGATCACCGCTAGGACCGCAACGATCGTGTAATTGAAGTCGGACCAGTTGATCGGGCTCGCTGTCGGCAGCATGAACAAGATCGTGATGAAGACGACCCAGATGCAGGCGATGATGCCGACGGGGTAGCTCCAGCGGCCGAGGTGCCACGGCCCGCGCTTGAACGCCCGGCCCTGCCGCAGCCGCAGGTACGTGGGCGAGACGTAGGCGATGTACAGGCCGATCGTCGCGATCGAGGTGACCGCGGCGTAGGCGGCGCTGTTCCACAGGTACGGCAGGCCGAGGATGAGAGCGCCCGCAGCGGCGAGCCAGATCGCGTTGGTCGGCGTCCGGGTCCGGTGGTTGACGTTGTGCCAGAACCTCGATCCGGGCAGCGCGCCGTCCCTGGAGAACGCGTAGATCATGCGGGAGTTCGCTGTGACCGAGGACATGCCGCAGAAGAGCTGGGCGCCGATGGCGATGAGCAGCAGCAGCTTGGCCCCGGTCGCCCCGATCGCCACCGTGAAGATCTGGGCCGGGGGCACCAGGGCGCCGGTGTACTGGGCGTAGTGAGAGTTCTGGATCGCGAACGTGATGCCGATGAGCAGCAGCCACCCGGCGAACAGCGAGACCAGGATCGACATCACGATGCCGCGCGGCCCGGAGCGGGAAGCGCTGTGCGTCTCTTCGGTCATGTGCGCCGAGGCGTCGTACCCGGTGAAGGTGTACTGGGCCAGCAGGAGGCCGAGTAGCAAGACGTAGAAGAGGCTGTGCCAGCCGGTGGTGTTGACCGTGTGCGTGAACACGTAACTCGCGCTGGCGTGATGGCTGGGCACGAAGGCCAGAACGGCGACGATGATCAGCACGCCGGTGATGTGCCACCAGACGCTGACGTCGTTCAGCAGCGCCACCAGGCGGATGCCGAACTGGTTCAGCAGCCCGTGGACGAGCAGCACGCAGGCGAAGATCACGATGGTGACCCAGTGCGCGGTGCTGACCCCCCACTCCAGGCTCAGGAAGGCATTGATGAAGAACGCGGCCCCGAAGTCGATCCCGGCAGTGATGGCAACCTGGCCGAGGAAGTTAAACCAGCCGGTGAACCACGAGGCCGCGGGACCGTTCTTCTTCGCCAGCTTGGCCGACCAGTAGTACAGCCCGCCCGCCGTCGGGAAGCTGGAGCAGACTTCGGCCATGGACAGCCCGACGAGGAGCGTGAAGATGCCGACGATCGGCCAGCCCCAGACGATGATCGCCGGGCCGCCGGTGTTCATGCCGTAGCCGTATAGGGTCAGGCAGCCGGACAGGATCGAGATGATGGTGAACGAGACGGCAAAGTTGGAGAAGCCCGACATCCGGCGGCGCAGCTCTTGCGCGTACCCGAGGCGATGGAGGGTTTCCTCATCGCTGGTCAGCGCGGTTTGATCGACTGACACGACATGCTCCTCTGTACGCGGGGCGAAGTGCGGGTGTTACGTGGGGTTTACAAGGCTGTGAGCAGCGACTTTAAATGGTCTGTTAACAGACCATTGATGAGTAGGACAGGGGAGTTGTCAAGACCCCAGGTCAGATTGCCTGCGTGCGAACCGGCGGCCGGCCGGTGACTGTCGCCCCGGTGGACCTCACTGGCGTGCTGCCCCCTGTACGCAAGGGCAATGCGTTCGAGGAGACGATGGAGCGGCTGCTCACCGTGATCAAGCTCGGCCTGGTCGGGCCAGGCGAGCGCTTCCCGGCCGAGCGGGAACTCGCGGTGCAGCTCGGCATCAGCAGGCTGACGCTGCGCGAGGCCATCCACGAACTGCACGAGGCCGGGTATGTCTGCTCACGGCGCGGCCGGTTCGGCGGGACGTTCGTGACCTATGAACGGCCGGCCCCGGACTCCGCCGTGGCAGCCCAGCTGGCCACGAAAAACGCCGACAAGCTCGCTGACGCGCTGGTGTTCCGGCTGGCAGTGGAGGGTGGCGCCGCCGAAGCTCTCGCCCGGCGGTTCGCCAGCGAACGCGCCGGCGGCGCCGCGTTCGCCACGGAGCGGGCAGCTCTGCTGGCCAGGCTGGCCGAGGTCAACGGGGCCAGCCCGCAGGAGTACCGGCGCATGGACACGCTGTTCCATCTGTGTATCTCGGAGCTGACCGGATCAAGCCTGCTCGCCAGCGCCGCCGCCGACGCCCGGATGCGGCTGAACGATCTGCTGAACGCCATCCCCGTGCTGCCGCGGAACATCGGGCACGCCGCGCGCCAGCATGCTGTCATCACCGAGTCGATCCTGGCCGGCGACGCCGACCGGGCCCGGCACGAGGTCGCCGAGCACCTCGAGGGCACGGCTGCCCTGCTGCGCGGCTTCCTGGCCTTATCGGACGATCACGTCCGGCCCCGGACGGCTACTGGTGTGCTCTGACGCGGTCCTGGCTGGCGCCCGGGCCTGGTTTGCTGTGGGTGTTCGCCGCGCTGACCTCGCCGTGGCAATGCGGGCAGGTGAGCATCGGCTGGATGACCTGACCACAGGAGTCGTGGACGAAAATGCGCGGCGGCCCCTCGGCATTTGGCGCCCAGTCGTCGCCCCAGCGCAGCAGAGCGGCTATCACCGGGAACAGGTCACGGCCCTTCGCTGTCAGGTGGTACTCATACCGGGGCGGGCGGGAGGAGTAGGCGCGCCGCTCCAGAACCCCGTGCTCGGTCAGCTTCTGCAGGCGGGCGGTGAGCACGCTGCGGGCCAGGCCCAGGCTGGACTGGAAGTCATCGAACCGGTGGGTACCGCGGAAGGCGTCACGCAAGATCAGAAGCGTCCACCACTCGCCGACAACGTCGAGCGTCCGGGCGATAGAGCAGTTCCAGTCCTCCAGGCTTGTCACACGCATCCCGCCATCATAGCACAGTTAGTAGCTTGACAAGACTCAGTGGCTCCGGCACGCCGCGCCGACGGGCACAACACGCATGCCAGCCCGGCCCGCCAGCAGCCTGGTATCGGCCCAGTCGGCACCGGTTACAGGTTCCGGGTCTCCGAAACCAGCAACCGGACGTTCCGCTAACTCGTCTCCTGTCCGCAACCAGCGAGATTCGGTCAGGCTGAGAGTTCCGGAAACCCGCGATGCCGGAAAAGTAGTCGCCGGAATAGCTCAAGAGCGCCTGAAAAGCAACCTAAATCGATAACGTGGTCGATCCATGGGCAGATACGCCTCCGATCAACCACGTTGATGCAGATTGCGACCTGGCCCGCCGGACGGCAGGGCTGCGCTCGCCGCGATCACGTTTGCGTCAGGCGGGACCTGCTCGGCGGCTCGCTCGCGGCCGGAACGCTATGGCCGGGAAGGTGCTGGTGACCTGCTGCTCCGCGCGCCGGGTGGCGAGCGCCACCAGCCAGGTGACCTGGTCGGCGTTCAGGTCTCCTCGCCGGATGTCGTCGGCTGAGCTGGCCACGACCGAGCTCACCAGGGCTCTGACGACTTGCCGCTGCGTCACGCCGTTCACCCGTGCCACCTGGGCCATGGTCTGGCCTTTGTCGAGCGCCGTTGCCAGGGTTGCCTCATCGATGCCCATTGCCCTCGCGGCAATCGACAGCTCGCTGACGAGTTCGTCTGCGGGCCAGGGGAGGGGCTCTGCCAGTGTTCCGCGTTCCATGTGTGTGCTCCCGTCCGGCGCTTCGTACCCGGTACTAAGGAGCGTGCGCCGCGAACCTCGGCATCTGCTGAGGCTTAACTACGGGCGTGCTCAGGCCTGACGAACATTCTGGATGCGGCGCCCCAGGTCAGCTCGTCCAGTCCTCCAGGCCAACCCACTGACCCAGCTGAACCCTCGCTGACCGTCACCGGCCAGACGCTAGCGGCTCGCGATGACCTGCTCTAGGTGATCGAGGCGCCGATCGGAACTGACGAAATAGGACAGGCCGAGCCCAGCGCGGCGCTGCTGCAGATCCTGGTGGATCTGCTCGGTCGACCCGATGAACACCGTCGGCATCTCCCACACCTGCTCGCACCCGATCCCGCTCCAGCCCCGCTGCTCGATCAGCGCCTCGGTTTCGCGGCGACGCTGGCTAGTAACCAGGAACGTCGCGAACGTGCTCAGCTCCAGCTGGCCGTACCGCTCTCCGGCGGCTGAGGCCAGGACGGCGAGCTTGGCCGCCATCGCGGCCGGGCCGCGGTCGGCGGGGTCGTCGCTGTCGTCGTCGCCGCGGATCGGCGCGGGCAGGATCCCGGCAATGTCGGCGTGCCGCCCGGCGAGGGCCAGCATCCGGGGGCCGCCGCCACCGATCATCAGCGGCGGGTGCGGTCGTTGCACCGGGCTGACCGGCAGCCGCAATTCCTCGACGGTGTAGTACGTGCCGTTGCCGGTAACGGTCTCGCCGCTCAGAAGGGCGGTGATCAGCCCGATCGACTCCTCCAGCCGCGCGATCCTCTTCCCGGCCGACTCGAACGGTGTGCCCATCTGCTGGTACTCGGCGCGCAGCCAGCCGGCCCCCAGCCCGAGCTCGAACCGCCCGCCCGAGATCAGGTCGATGGTGGCGGCCTCGTGAGCGACCAGTGCCGGGTGCCGGTAGTCGTTGCTGAGCACCATTGTTCCCAGCCGCAGTCTCGTCGTGTGCGCGGCGGCCGCGGCGGCAGACGCGAGCGGCGCCAACTGGGGACCGAACCCGCCGGGCTCGAGATGGTCCCGGATCAGCAGCGTGTCGGCCCCGGAGTCCTCCACCCGCCGCACATGATCAAGCCACTTTCCGTGATCCGGGACAATCTCGTTGACCACGCCGAACCGCAGCCGTCCGCCTGGTGCCATGGGCCTATCTCATCGGATCCCGTTCCGGCCCGCCTAGCCGACGGCACGGTCACGTCGCTAACCCGCCATAACCTCGTCGCGCTTTATCAGGTGAACGGCTCGAAGGTGTGACTGAAATACCAGGTGGACTGGGCAATCCCCGAGCATGTATCGGAGCCCTTGGTGCCGGGGCAGCCGCCGTTGTCGCGTTGCAGCGCCCAGAAGGACAAGGTGCTGATCCCTTTACTCCTGGCCCAGTTGAGCACTGAGACCGCGTCGGCCGTCGTAAAGGTCTCGTCGGAGCCGAAGTCATCGACGCCGGGCATCTCGGTAACGCCGATCATCTGCCAGAGCTGAGCAGGCGTATCGGATGGGAACAGGGAGTGCAACTCGTTGTAGGCGCCAGCCGCGGCGGTCTCGGTATCGGTGACCATGTTCTGCTCGGTGCCGATGTAATAGTCAAACGTCATCAGGTTCACGACGCTGATCTGTGCGTGGTCGGCGATCGCGTTCTTGATGACCGCATCGTCTTGGGAGGTCAGCCCGGTGGTTGTTGCCGGCAGCGTGTAGGAGAACTGGATGCTGATCTTGTGGGCGGCGGCCCAGGACTCGACCTGGGCGACCGCCTCGTTGCGGCGGTTGATCCCGGCCGTGCTGGTAAGCGACGCAGCCTCAACGTCCAAGTCGATGCGGGGCACGTGGTAGGTGCTGATCACGTTCTCGTAGACCTGGGCTATCGAGGTGACGCTCGTGCAGCTGTCAGCGAGTTCGGTCCCGGTGGCATCCGCGGAAGCTCCGCCGAACGAGGGGATGACGTTGCCGCCGGCCGCCTGGATGGCTGAGATGTCACCGCCGAAGCTGGAGGAGGAGATCGGCTCGCTGGTGTCAGCGTTCCAGTACGCCGTGCAGGAGCCTGCCTTTGCGGTCTGCAGGAAGGCCAGCGAGAGGTCCTTGGCGCCCGAAGCCCGGGACTGGGCGGCGGGGCCGCCGAGGCTGGTGTTGTAGGCCTCGAAGTACGGGGCGAACACCTGGCGCGGCAGGACGGTGCTGGCCCGCCGGGCATGCCGGGTGCCTGCGCTGGCTCCCGGTGCGGCCAGTCCGCTCGAAACTAACGTCGCGGTCGCCGCGGCCAGCGCCGTCACTAGGCGGGTGTGTCGTTTCATGCGCGGATCCCTTGTCTGGCGGGGAAGCGGGCCTGCCAACCTGGCGGGGAAGCGGGCCTGCCAACCTGGCGGGGAAGCGGGGCCCGCCGATCTGGCGAGAAAGCCGATCTGGCGAAGACGGGAGCCACGCTGCCTCGTCACGTCAAATTTCATGATTTTTCATTCCATAACGTAGCCCGTGACGACCACGACCCGAGCGCGGTAAGCCTCTCGTCGGCAAGCAAAGCACAAGAATTGTTGTACAATTATTCTTGTGAGTGGCGCAGAGAGTATGGATGGCGGGGAACGGACGGCGCAGACGATCACTGACTCGCGGGTGCTCGCGGCCATGTCCCACCCGGTGCGGAGGCGGCTGCTGGATGCGCTCGCGGTCGACGGACCTTCGACGGTCGGCATGCTGGCCAGCCGCACCGGCCAGGCGGTCGGCAATGTGAGTCACCACCTGAAGGTGCTCATGCAGGCGTCGCTGATCGAAGAGGCGCCGGCGCTTGCCCGGGACCGGCGGGAACGCTGGTGGAAGGCCTCGGCGGCCAGCCGCCGCTGGTCAAGCACCGCGTTCGGCGAGGACCCCGCGGCTGAGGTTGTCGTCGAGGCGGCGGAATCACTGAACTTTGAGCACCAGATCGCGAAGGTTAGGGCGTGGCAGGCTCAGCGGGACAGCGCCGGGCCGGAATGGAACGACGCCGCGTTCTCCACGGACAGCTGGCTGCGGCTGACGCCAGCCGAACTTCGCCAGCTCTCCGAGGAGCTGAACGAGCTTCTGCGGCGCTGGCGCGACCGCGACGCCGCGGACAGGGCCGACCCGGACGCCGCCGGCGGGGCCGACAGTGACACCGTGGACGGCACCGACCGGAAAACCGTGTTCGTCTTCGCCCGCGGCGTCCCGGCAGAGCCGTGAGCCTGATCGGGCGCGACCGCGACTTCCGTCTCTTCTGGATCGGCGAGACGACGAGCCGCGTCGGCAGCAACGTGACGACGGTTGTGATGCCGCTGGTCGCGGTCACCGTACTGCACTCAGGTGCGTTCGTTGTCAGCGCGCTGACGGCAGCAGCCTGGCTGCCGTGGCTGGTGTTCGGCCTCGGTGCGGGACCAGTCGTGGACAGGAGCCGGAAACGAAGGCTGATGATCATCTGTGATGTGATCTCAGCCGCCCTGTTTGCCAGCGTGCCCATCGCCGGGGCACTGCGCCTCCTGTCCGCCGGCCAGTTGCTGGTCGTGGCTTTCGGTGCTGGCTGTGTGAGCGTGCTGTTCACGACCGCCTACTCGGCGTTCCTCATCGATCTCGTGCCCGGCCGGGCCGATCGGGCGGCGGCCAACAGCACCCTCCAGGGCAGTGCTTCCGCGGCCCAGGTCGGCGGGCCGGGCCTCGGCGGGCTCCTCGCCACCGCGCTCGGCGGCGTGACAGCCCTGCTAGCTGACAGCGTGAGCTTCCTGGTATCCGCGGTCTGCCTGCTGACGATCCGCTCGCCCGGCACGGACGTGCCGACGACCGTCAGGCGGCCGCTTCGGTCGCAGATCGCCGACGGAGTGACGTTCCTCAGCCGGGATCGGCTGCTGCGGCCACTGGTCCTGTTCGGCGGAACTGCCAACCTGGCGCTGATGGGCTACCAGGCGCTCATGGTCGTGTTCCTTGTCCGGGTCGTCGGGCTCCATGCCGGAACCGTCGGGCTTGTGATGGCCCTGGTCAGCTGCGGCGGCGTCATCGGCGCCTTCGCCGGCAACGCACTGGCGAGATGGCTTGGCTCGGGGCGCGCGCTGCTGCTGACCAAGGTCGGGGCTTGTCCGTTTGCCCTGCTTATCCCGCTGGCGGCGCGCGGCTGGCGCGAGGTCCTTGTTGTCCTCGGCGGCCTCGGCGTGGGTGTGGGCATCGTCGCGGGCAACGTCATCAGCAGCGGCTTCATGCAGGCTTACACACCGCCGGAGCTGTTCGCCCGGAGCAACGCGACGATCAACGTCTTCAACTACGGGACCATGCCGCTTGGCGCGCTGGCAGGTGGCCTGCTCGCGACCGGACTCGGCGTCCGGGACGCGATGTGGGCGACGACGGCGCTGTTGCCACTGACCGCCTTGTTCATCGTGTTCAGCCCGCTGCGACGGCTGAGGAGCCTGCCGACCAAGCGACCGATCAGCCATTATCGTAACGAGGCCAGGCCTGACCGACGCGAGGGAGCGCGCATGCGGACCAGCACCGACCACATCCTCACCACTCACACAGGAAGCCTTCCCCGGCCTTCCTGGCTGCGGGCAGACGCGCCCGGCCCCGAGGTTGCCAGGGCCGTCGCCGAGGTAGTCAGCCTGCAGAGGTCCGCAGGCATCGACGTGGTCAGCGATGGCGAGATGGGGAAGCCCAGCTACGCAACGTACGTGTCGGACCGGCTGAGCGGGTTCGGGGACGCCGACGACGCGCCGTTCCTCGGCCGCGGCCGGTCCGATTTCGCCGACTTTCCCGGGTACGCCCAGCGGCTGAGCCAGCAACTGGGCGGTGGACTGCTCGACGACCGGCCGGTCTGCGTGGGCGACGTCCAGTACACCGGCCGTGCCGCCCTGGACGCTGAGCTTGAGCACCTCCGTCTGGCGACCGAGGGGAGTGACGCCGACGTGTTCTGCACCGCGGCGTCACCGGGGGTGATCGCGCGGTTCCTGCCCAACCGGTATTACCCCAGCGACACGGCGTACCTGAACGCCCTGGCCGATGCCATGAAGGAGGAATACGACGCGATCGTCGCAGCCGGCTTCGTCCTGCAGCTTGACTGCCCGGACATCACCGCCGGCTGGCACGCGCGCACCGGCGACCTGACCGCCCACCGCGCGATGGTGGCCGAGCGGCTCGCCGTGCTCGACCACGCCACCAGGGACATCCCGGCCGACCGGATGCGGCTGCACCTGTGCTGGGGCAACTACGAAGGGCCGCACCATCACGACCTGCCGCTGGAGGCCATCATCGACCTGGTGCTCGCCGCTCGCCCCGACGGCGTGTCGTTCGAGGGGGCCAACCCGCGGCACGACCACGAATGGGCCATCTTCGCCGACCGCGACCTGCCCGACGGGACCGTACTGATCCCAGGCATGATCGACTCGACGACCAACTTCATCGAGCACCCCGAACTCATCGCCCAGCGCATCGGCCGGTACGCCGGCGTCGCCGGCCGCGAGCGGGTGCTGGCCGGCACCGACTGCGGGTTCGCCACGGCCGCCGACATCACCGTGGTCGACCCCGACATCGCCTGGGCGAAGCTCGCGGCACTCAGTGAGGGAGCCCGGCTGGCCTCCGAGCGCCTCTGGGCCCGCCGCTTATCCTCAGCGTGAGGTTGCCGGCCCGTTCCTAATGCCGATCCGGGTCCTGGCATCTGCCGTTCCGGCCCGCTGCCGGGCCGCACTGTCCGGTAGACGGCAGCAGCACGGCTGGTAACGCCTAGCTTGTGGTACACGTGCTCGAGGTGCTTGGCGATGGTCCGCGGGCTGACATCGAGCGTGCGGGCGATCGCCCGGTTGGTGCGGCCCTGCGCGGCCAGCTCAAGGATCTGCAGCTCACGGTCGGTGAGGCTGTCGACGTCGGCGGACACCGCCGTCTCAAGCGCGGCACTGGCAGAATGTCGCCTGCGTGCGCGGTCCATCGCGCGGTTCAGCGGCCCGGCGAGCACGCTGAGCGCCGCCCGGTCTTCGTCGGTGAAGTCCCCCTTGGACCGGCTTAGCGCAATCCCCGTGAGCATGCCGTCGCGGGGTGGCAGGGCGAAGGCGATCTGGTGCTCGACCCCCACCGGCCGGAAGAACTCCGAGTAGATGCCGAGGCTGTGGAACTGCTGCTGGCTGACCACATCGCTGATCTTGACCGGCTGATCGTCGCCAGTCTCGCTGATGTAGTTGATCAGCGGGTGCTCGGCCACATGCTCAGTGAACGCGGCCATGTTGGTCTGGGCGACCCAGCCTGCCGGGTATTCCGTGACCCGCACCTGCCCGGCGGCGGGCCCGAGCCCGATCTGGTTGTCGACGACGACGTCACAGCGGATAAGCCCGGCCAGCCCCGGCAGAACCAGGTCGTTGGCACTGGCCGGGTCCTCGATGTCGGCGAGGCTGTCCACGAACTCCGTCGCCCGGCGCAGCATCTCAAGCGGGACGTACATGCGCACAACCCCCCGGGTGTTAGCGGCCACCGAGTGCGCAAAGTACGTATAGACGATTCCGGGTCTTGCTGATTAAGTCAAGGTCAGCGCGTGTACGTGGCGCAGCGGGGCATCCTTCAGCGTGCTCCGGGGGGGACACCCAAGGGGGATGGGTGAGTGAATGCCGCGGCGGGCATGTGGCTGCCCGCCGCGGCACTCACTACGCCGTCATGCGGTTGGCCGCCGCTGCTTCCGTTGCGGCTCCTGGCATGCGGCTGCCGGCTGGGCGTGATCTCATGACGGCATGAACGAGCGACCGCTGCTGAACCGGCGCATGGCCGGCATGGGTACGACGATCTTCGCGGAGATGTCGGCGCTGGCCGTGGCGACAGGGTCAGTCAACCTGGGCCAGGGATTCCCTGACACCGACGGCCCGGCTGACATCAGGCAGGCCGCTGCTGACGCGGTCATGGGCGGGCGCGGCAACCAGTACCCACCTGGCCCGGGCATCCCTGAGCTGCGGCAGGCGATCACGGCGCACCAGCGCCGGTTCTACGGCCTGGACGTCGACCCGGACAGCGAGGTACTGGTGACAGCGGGCGCGACGGAGGCGGTTGCCGCCGCGCTGCTCGCGCTGGTCGAACCGGGGGACGAGGTCATCGCGTTCGAGCCCTATTACGACTCTTACGCTGCCTGCATCGCGCTGGCCGGCGGCGTGCGTGTCCCGGTTACCCTGCGGGCGCCGGCGTTCCGCCCCGACCTGGACGCGCTGCGGGCCGCTGTCACCCCGCGAACCCGGCTGATCTTGCTGAACTCGCCGCATAACCCCACCGGGTCGGTGTTCACCCGCGCCGAGCTGACCGCGGTAGCGGAACTGGCCTGCGAGCGGGACCTGCTGGTGATCTCCGACGAGGTCTACGAGCACATGGTGTACTCCGGTGAGCACGTGCCGGTCGGCTCGCTGCCGGGGATGGCCGGCCGCACGGTGTCGGTCAGCTCGGCCGGCAAGACGTTCTCGCTCACCGGCTGGAAGGTCGGCTGGGTCACGGCCACGCCAGACCTGGTCGCGGCGGTCCGGGCGGTCAAGCAGTTCCTCACGTTTGTCAGCAGCGGGCCGTTCCAGTACGCGATCGCCGGGGGGCTTGCCCGGCCGGACGCCTACTTCGCCGGGATCAGCGAGGATCTGCGGGTCAAGCGTGACCTGCTGTGCAACGGCCTGGCGGCGGCCGGGTTCCTGGTGTACCCGCCGGACGGCACCTACTTCGTGACCACCGACATCAGCCGTCTGGGCGGCGGCGCCGACGGGGTGGAGTTCTGCCGCGACCTGCCGCGTCAGGCGGGGGTGGTCGCGATCCCCAATGCCGTCTTCTACGACGACCCGGAGGCCGGACGGTTCCAGGTGCGCTTCGCGTTCTGTAAAAAGCCGGAGGTCCTGCAGGACGCGCTGGCCCGGATAGAGAAGTGGGCGGCACTACGCGGGTGAAGGGGCGCAGCGCCAGCTGGTTAGCCCGGCCGAGCCGCCCCGGCTTGCGACCCCGAGGCTGACGGCGCCGCCGGGCCCGGCCCGAACACGGCATCGGCGAATGGGATCATCGCGGCGGCAACACCCTCAGGGTCACTGACGTGGGGTACGTGCCCAGTGTCGAGGACGACCAGCTGCGACCCGGGGACCAGAGCGGCCGCCCTCCGGCCCACCCGCAACGGGATCACCGGGTCGTGCCGCCCCCAGATCAGCAGCGCGGGAGAAGTAATGCCGCCGGCCTCGGCCCGCAGGTCGTGGCTGGTCCCCGCGTTGCTGCCATTCCCTGACGAGTCTGGATAAAATTCACAATTCTGTGATCCTGGCCCGGCCGTTCTCAGGCCAGAGCGGTCAGCGCGTAACGGACGTCGAGGCGCTCGGGAGAGCGGGCGACGGTGATCGCGACGCTGTCGCCGGGGAGCAGGGCGTGGTCGTCAACCACGGGAGAACCGTTTGCTGTGAAGCTGAGCCTGTGGCTGAGCAGGGCAGCGCTGCCCTCGGGGCGGCCAAGGTCAGCGGCATCGCGCGGGCCGAGAACTACCGGGGTGACGGTCTCGCTCGCCGACGTCACGGCCAGGCCGTGACCGGCGAGCACGCTGTACAGGCCGCGGTCGCCGGGTCCGAGCGCCCGGATGAGCTCAGCCGGGCCGGGAACGCTCTTCGCGAGAGGTCCCCCGGCCAGCGGGATGGGCAGGTATGAGACCTGCACGACGAGCGGCCGGCCGCCGACAAGCCGGAGACGGCGCAGCGCCAGCACCGTGGCTTGGCCGCCCAGCCGGGCGGCGACTGGCTCCGGCGGGGTCAGCAGGTCCGCTGCCAGCAGGCGGGTAGTGACCTCGGCACCCTGGGCGGTCAGGTCGGCGGCGAAGCTGCGCAGGTGGCCGAGGTCGTAGGAGTAGCGGGCGGCCACGAACGTGCCGCTGCCGTGGCGGGTGTCGATCAGCCCGTCGTCGGCCAGCAGTTGCAAGGCCTGGCGCAAGGTCATGATGCTGACACCGAACTCGTCGGCGAGTTCACGCTGTGACGGCAGCGCGCTGCCCACGCTCCACTGACCGCTGGCTATGCGTTCGGCCAGGCTGTCGTAGATCCGCAGGTACTTCGGCTGGCGCGCGGCCGCGGTGCGCCGCGCCGGGCTTGTCACGGGCGCGCCTGATCGACTGCTGCCCGCAGCGCGGCGACGGAGCCAGCGAGGTCGGCGGCGGTGGCGCCGTCGAGGACCTGGCGCACGAGTGCGGAGCCCACGATGACGCCGTCGGCGTGGCGGGCGGCGGCGGCTGCCCGCTCCGGGGTGTCAATGCCGACCCCAATCAGCGCCGGCCGCGGGCTGTCACGCAGCGCCCGCGTGGCGGTGGCCCAGCCGTCGCCGTCGCGCTCTTTCGAGGGACCGGTGGTGGCCATCACGCTCATTACATACAGGAAGCCACGGGACCGGCTCGCGATCAGCCGCATCTGGCTTGGCGGGGTCGCAGGCGTGACCATCAGCGTCGCGTCAAGGCCGGCGGCAGCGGCCTCGTCCAGGTACTCACCAGCCTCGCTGTACGGCAGGTCCGGGATTATCGTGCCGGCGATCCCGGCATCGGCCAGGTCGCGGCAGAACCGGCCGAGACCGCGGCTGTAGGCGTGGCTGGCGTAGGTCATCGCGATCAGCGGGACCTGCCGGGGTGCCGTGCTCCGCCAGTTTCGCAACGCGGCGAGGATCCCCGGGAGCGTCGCGCCCCGGCTGATCGCTTCCGTTGACGCCTGCTGGATGACCGGCCCGTCGAGGATCGGGTCGGAGAACGGCAGCCCGATCTCGATCACGTCAGCCCCGGCGCCGGTCATCGCATCCAGCAGATCGGTCCAGTCGTCGCGGATCCCGCCGGTGACGTAGGTGACCAGGCTGGGCTTGCCTGCGGCCTGGGCCGCGACGAGGACATTCTCAACCGCGGCCACGGGTCAGCTCCTTCAGCGTGGCGGCGTCCTTGTCGCCGCGGCCAGACAGCGTGACCAGCACGGTTGCCCCCGGAGACAGGTCACCCGACCGCGCGGCCCGTGCCGTCCAGGCCAGCGCGTGCGCGGACTCAAGTGCGGGCAGGATGCCCTCCATCCTGGCGCACAGTTCGACCGCCGCCACGGCCTCGTCGTCCGACGCCGTGTGGTACTCGGCGCGGCCCGTCGCCGCGAGGTGGGCGTGCTCCGGGCCGACCCCCGGGTAGTCCAGGCCCGCTGACACCGACTGGGCCTCGATGACCTGGCCGTTCTCGTCCTGCAGGAACGTGGAGAGGAAGCCGTGCAGCACGCCGAGCTGCCCCCGGCTTATCCCAGCGCCGCCCGCGGCCTCCACCCCGACCAGCCGTGCGCCGGTCGCCGCGAAGCCCGCGAACGTGCCCACGGCGTTCGAGCCCCCGCCCACGCACGCGACGACGGCGTCGGGCACCGCGCCGGCCAGCAGTTCGGCGCACTGCGCGCGGGCCTCATCCCCGATCACCCGCTGGAACTCCCGCACCATCCACGGGTAGGGGTGCGGGCCCATGGCCGACCCGATGCAGTAGGCCGCCGTGTCGACGGTGGTCACCCAGTGCCGCAGCGCCTCGCTGGTCGCGTCCTTCAGCGTCCGCGAGCCTGACGTCACCGGCACCACCCGGGCGCCGAGCAGTTCCATCCGGAACACATTCAGCTCCTGCCGGGCCATGTCCCGCTCGCCCATGAACACGGTGCAGTCCAGGCCGAGGTAGGCGGCCATCGTGGCCGCTGCCACCCCGTGCTGCCCGGCGCCGGTCTCGGCGATCAGCTCGGTCTTGCCCATCCGGCGGGCCAGCAGCGCCTGCCCGGCCACATTGTTGATCTTGTGGCTGCCGGTATGGGTGAGATCCTCGCGCTTGAGCAGCACCCGCACGCCGAGTTCTGCCGACAGCCGCCGTGCCTGCGTTACCGGCGTCGGCCGGCCGGCGTAGTCACGGAGCAGCGCGGAAAGTCCCGAGCGAAATCCAGGTTCAGACCAGGCAGAACGAAACTCCGACTCCAGCTCCTCGCACGCCGGAACCAGGGCCTCGGGCACGAACCGCCCGCCGAACTCCCCGAACCTGCCCGCCGGCCCTGGATCGCCCATCGCGGGCCGTCCGCCAGCCGCCGTCGCCACCACGTTGCCCGTCATGGCCATACCGCCTCCGCTCATTCCGCTGCCCTCCACTTCGCCCGACGGCCGCGCATACGCGCCGTCGTCTCCGTTCACCCGCCAGCTCGTCCAACCCGCCAGTCCCCCCAGCCCCACCCGCACCAGCGCGCCCGGCCCGGACACGGATGAATGCCTGTCTGGTGTAGTCAGGTGTGCACCAAACGCTCATCCACAGCGCCGTGCCCTTCCGCTCACGCGCACCTGCGGCCTCGTCCGCCAGCGCCGCCCCCGCTGCTTCTGCTCACCGGCACCCGCAGGAGCAGCGTTCTAGAATTCTAGAAGAGTATGATATATGCATGCGGGTTGTCATCATCGGGTCGGGAATTGTCGGGGCGAGCTGCGCGTACACGGCGTGCTCGCTAGGCGCGGAGGTGGTGCTGGCCGATGCCGCGCTGCCCGGGCAGGCCACGGCGGCGGGCGCCGGGATCGTGTGCCCGTGGTGGTCGGAGCAAGCCGACGACTCGGTCTGGTATGACTTCGCCTGCGCGGCCGCCCGGTACTACCCCGAGCTTGTCGCCGGGCTCGCCCCGGCGGACGTCAGCTACCGCCAGGTGGGCGCGCTGGTCCTGGCGCATCCCGACCAGCGGCAGGCCGTGATGGACTCGTTCCTGGGCGCCGTGACCGTGACCGGCCGGGCCGAGCTGGTGCGGCGCGGTGACCGTGCCGCCGGGGTGACGGTCGGCGGCGAGCTCATCGAGGCCGACGCGGTTGTCGCGGCGGCCGGCGCGTGGACGAACGCGTTCCTGCCGCCGGGCGCGGTCACGGTCGAGCCGCAGCGGGGGCAGATCGCCCACCTCTCGGTCGAGTCCGCTGACACCGCTGCCTGGCCGGTCGTGCTGCCCGCGGGCAAGGGCCACTACCTGGTCGCGTTCGGCGACCACCGGGTAGTCGCCGGGGCCACGCGCGAGACCGGCTCCGGATTCGACTACCGGGTGACCGGTGGCGGGCTGTCGCAGGTGCTGCGAGAGGCGCTGGCCATGGCACCTGGGCTGGCCGCCGCCACCTACCTGGAGACCCGCGTGGGGTTCCGGCCGATGAGCCCGGACGGCCGGCCGGTGCTCGGCCCGGTGCCCGGAACCGACGGCCTGGTCGTCGCCACCGGCCTCGGGCCCACCGGCCTGACCATGGGCCCCTACGCCGGGGCCATCGCCGCCCGCGTCGCGCTCGGCGAGCAGCCCGGTGCCGACCTGGCCCCGTTCAGCCCACTGCGGTCGGCCAGCTAACGGCGAACTGTGCTCTAGCTGAGCGCGGCCACGAGCAGGTCTCGCGTGTCGGCGTCGAAGGCGACGAGCCGCACAAGTTCGACGCTGGTGGCGGCTGACCTGATCGTGTCCACGGCGATTGTCGCGGCCTGCCCGGGCGGGTAGCCGTAGACGCCGGTGGCAATAGCGGGGAAAGCGACGCTGCGGGCGCCCAGTGCGTCGGCGACCTGCAGGCTGCGCCGGTAGCAGGAGGCGAGAATCTCGGCTTCGCCGTAGGCGCCGCCATCCCATACAGGGCCGACAGTGTGAATGACGTGCCGCACGGGCGGGTCGAGATTGAACGCAGGAGTCGCCTTCGCATCACCGGGGTCACAAGGCGCGATCGCCGCGCCGGCCTCGGCCAACTGCGGCCCCGCCGCCTGGTGGACGGCCCAGTCCACCCCGCCGCCGCCGAGCAGCGACTCGTTAGCTGCGGTGATGATCGCGTCCACGTTCTGGCCGGTGATGTCACCGAGCACTACCTCAATGGCGACCACAGCCTCAGACTGGCACTGCGGCCGGTACTTCAGGAAGTCCCGTACGCTGACGGCGCAGCGGCTGACAGGGCGGAGGGAACGGCGTATGAGCGGGCTGTCCGCGGCGGCGCAGCAGGTAGCGGCGAGGACACGCGAGCTGTCGGCTGGCATCGCCGAGCACGCGGTCGTCACCCCGCTCACCGGCATGCGGGCAGCCAGCGAGCAGTCCGGGGCCGAGATCCTGATCAAGCGCGAGCACCAGCAGGAGACCGGGTCGTTCAAGATCCGCGGGGCACTGGCCAAGCTGCTCACGCTCAGCAGCGGCCAGCGCGAGCGCGGCGTCGTCGCCGCGTCGACCGGCAACCACGGGCTCGGGGTGGCCTACGCGCTCGCTGCGCTGGGCGGGAACGGGATCGTGTGCGTGCCGCAGCACGCGTCCCCGGTCAAGCTGGCCGCGATCCGCCGCTACGGCGGGCAGATCCGGGTCCTGGGCCGGGATCCGGCGCAGACCGAGAGCCTGGCCCGGCGCCTGGCCGCGGACGAGGGGATGACCTACGTCAGCCCCTACAACGACCTCGACGTCATCGCCGGCCAGGGCACAGTCGGCCAGGAGATCGTCGGCCAGCTTGACGGCCGGCCGGTTCACGCGGTTGTCGTGGCCGTGGGCGGCGGCGGGCTGGTCTCCGGAGTCGCCGCCGCCGTCAAGTCGGCGCTGCCAGGCGTCCGCATCATCGGCGCGTCACCGTCCAATGACGCTGCCATGGCCACGTCGGTCCGGGCGGGGAGAGTTACCGAGGTCGACGCCCAGCCCACGATCAGCGATGGAACGGCGGGCGGGGTCGAGGAGGGTTCGGTGACGCTGCCGCTGTGCACCGAACTCGTCGACGAGTGGATGCTCATCGACGAGCCCGACATCTGCTCCGCGCTCCGGTTCATGATCGACACCGAGCACCAGCTGGTCGAAGGCTCAGCCGCTATGGCCATCGCCGCCGGGCTCAGGGCAGGCCGCA
>Ga0335074_10001840_pt1 | contig 28763 bp, 21 predicted proteins | sample Lox_Sample_23_FD_206715 | JGI IMG/M metagenome (GOLD analysis project Ga0335074, IMG submission 206715) | Soil microbial communities from Loxahatchee National Wildlife Refuge, Florida, United States - Lox_Sample_2.3 | ecosystem: Environmental > Terrestrial > Soil > Wetlands | place: USA... | reverse complement strand
CCGAAGCCGTGTTCGAGATTTTTACCAAACTCCGAAATGAGTTCCTTGCGACCTTAGATAAATAGAATCGCGCTGGCTTGTGATGACTGATTAGACGACGTTGTCCGCTCCTAGCTCCGGGTGGACTTGGTTGCGTGCGGCAAGCAAGGACTATGGGGGACGGCCCAGGTGTTTCGGGGTTTCGCATGCCCCGCCTAATAGAAATTTGGCGCGCCCAGCGGGTCGCGCAGGTTCCTGATATGCATACACCTATGGCGCGTATTTTTACTCCTACGCCTTTGGCGTAAGCTTGGTGAAAGGCCAGACGCTAATCACAGCGGAACTTCGCCCTCGGCGCGAACCTCCACGGCGAACACGAAAATAGGAGGAGCGATGCCGAGGAAGAGGAACCTGTTCTCCGAAGTTGCGGAAGGCGTCGCGGCGATGAAGGCCCATCGCCAGGGCAAGATCACGCTGCGAAGCTACAAGATTGAGCCCGCGCCGCTTCCGAAAGTGGATTCACGCTTGATTCGCGACACGCGGAAAAAGCTGCGATGTTCGCGCGCGGTGTTTGCGCGCAAGCTTCGGATCAACGAACGGACGCTGGAAAAATGGGAGCAAGGCCGGGCGAGGCCGAATCCGCAAGCTGCGGCGCTGGTGTTGCTCGTCCGTCAATATCCCGACACGCTCGACCGGCTCGATCGCATTGCCGCGGCATAGGGCGAGATGTAGCGCACGGTCGATGCCGTGCCAGATTGGAGCAGGGCAGGAAGGGTCGAAATCGAGAACCCGTTAAGTGCGACGGCAAAACCAAATTCAAAGATGCCGACCGAGATGCGGCCGCGAACGGCGCGGCCAACGGTCGCCGCTACACCAGCAATTCAACGGCAGAGGCCAAGGCGGCCGTTACGGCAATTCGACGGCAAAGGCAAAGCGCCCGGCTAGAGCCAAGCCGGCCGCTACAGAACCAAATTCAAAGGCGCCCGACCGAAAGGCGGGTCGGCCGATACATAGGCAAACCAACACCGAAAGGCAATGCGCCGGCAGGGATGCCGGCGCTACCCACATAAAGCAAATTCGGAGGGAAGGCGCGGTGCGACGCGGGCGGCGTTGGGAACACGAGCACGTGGGGCGCGGCAAGACGGCAGGAGGCATGGCACGCGGGAGTGCTATAATCGCGGCATTCGGGAGATTGTGTGGACCTTTTTGAAGAAATCGTGAGGATGAGGCAGGCCGGGGGCCGGGGCGCGCTGGCTACGATTGTCCACACGAACGGGTCGATTCCGAGCTACGAGAGCTCGCGGATGCTGGTCCGGGAAGATGGGTCGATTGCCGGAACGATTGGCGGCGGGTGCGTGGAGGCGGACGTCTGGGCCGCGGCGCGGGAAGTGATACGCACAGAGCAGCCGCGCAAAATGACCTTCAATCTGAATCATGATGCGGCGTATGATGCGGGACTGATTTGCGGCGGCACACTCGAAATTTTCATCGAGCCGATTCTGCCGCAGCCGATGCTCTATATATTCGGAGGCGGGCACGTGGCGAGCGCCGCGGCGCGAATCGCGCACGTTGCCGGGTTTGCGATCGGCGTGGTGGACGACCGCGAGACGTTTGCGAACGCAGAGCGTTTCCCGATGGCCTCGGCGATTCACACGAGCTATGAAGAAGCATTCGAAAAAATTCGGCCGACGGCATCAACGTATTTGCTGATCGTGACGCGCGGACACAAAGACGATATGCGCGTGCTGGCCTGGGCCGTTCACACGGAAGCGCGTTACATCGGCATGATCGGCAGCCGCCGCAAAGTGATCTCAGTTTATCAGGCGCTCGAACGCGAAGGATTCGGCGAAAAGGAATTCGAGCGCGTGAATGCGCCGGTCGGCCTGGAAATTGGGGCGCTCACGCCGGAGGAAATCGGCGTGAGCATCGCGGCCGAGCTGATCGCCGTGCGGCGCAACGCGCAAACAGCGCTAAGCAAATCCGTAACGCTCGCGCGGGCCGCAAGCCTTTCCCACGACTAGTCGCCGATCATGCTCGCCGTCGCGATTCTTGCCGCAGGCGAATCCCGGCGCATGGGCACGCCCAAAGCGCTCCTCGATTATCACGGCAAAACTTTCGTCGATCATCTCGCCGAAGTGGCACAGCACCCGCGAATAGGATTCCAGCGAATCATCCTCGGCGCGAAAGCCGAAGAGATTCAATCGCGCATTCACGTGACGGCAGATTCCATCGTGGTGAATCAGGATTGGCCGCGCGGACAGCTTTCTTCAATCCAGGCAGCGATTCGGAGTTTGGCGGGCGAAGCTACGGACGGCTTGATGCTCTGCCCGGTCGATCACCCGATCATCTCGCGCGAGGTGGTGGCGCAAATCGTCCAGGCGTTCGAGGGAAGCGATAAACAGATCGTCATTCCAACGTACGAAGGGCGTCGCGGCCACCCGGTAATCTTTCGCGCGAACCTGTATCCCGAATTGCTCGCGGCGTCGGCTGACGTTGGGGCGCGGGAAGTGGTGTGGGCGCACACAAACGAGATACTCGAGGTTGCCACGAACGAAGAGGGCGTGGTCCTCAACCTGGATGATCCTGCCTCTTACCAAAGCGCGATGCAGCGCAAATGATCCGTGTGGGATTATCGTAGAGCGGCGATTGCGTCGCAGCACAGTTCCGCTGCGTGCGCACTCGCGTCGGGCAGTCCGCCGATTGCGGCGGCAACGTCGGCAGGCGTTATTTTGCGCGCCTCTGTCAGGCTTTTGCCGACAAGCATGTCAGTCAAGGCCGACGAGCAAGCGATGGCGGGGACGCAGCCTTGAGCTTTGAACCGGGCTGCAACAATCTTCCCTTGCTCGAGTCTGACCGCAAGCCGGAGCACGTCTCCACAGACGGGATTGGTGACTTCGGATGTGTGCGAGGCGTCGGGCAGTTCGCCCGCGTTGTGCGGGTCGCGAAAATGAGACAGGATTTTGTCGGTGAACATTCGCCCCGAGTATAAAGGAATCTTCACTCGCGAGGCTTAGGTTGCGTGATTTCCAGAGGGCGTTTCACCTTTTCTTTCCGGGAGGCGCCGGCGCGAGTCTTTGAATGTGATTGACACAAGAGGGGTTAGACGTTACTTTTGAATGTGTCCTAGCCTAGTTCCTTCGTTTTGGGCGCGAAGGAGCCATCGTTAATCCGCCTACACATACCAGGAGAATTGCAGATGCGACGATTCGGGTACCTCCTCACTCTCGTCTTAGCCATCGCGCTAGGCGCGACGACCGGCTTTGCGCAGAATGGGAAGCTGAAGATCAAGGTGACCCCAAAGCAGGCTTACGTCTTTGTGGACGGCAATGCCATCCGCGAAGGCAGCCAATCGATTTCCCTCCCGTCTGGCCAACACACGGTGACCGTAGCGAACTACGGCTACAAGATGGACACCGAGAACGTGAATATTCAGGCCGGCAAGACCACCCCCTTGGACGTGAAACTGACTCAGGAAGGCGGCAACGTTAGCGGCCCCTTCGGCGACGTGGAACTCAAGGGAGATGAACGGGCAGCAGTGCTCTCCAACGGGACCACGCCCGGATATTTTGTAGGCCACGTCGATGAGTTCAACTTCGACTGGCTTTTCTGGCACCAGAATTTGCTTTTGCCACCGGGGACGCATCACCTGACCGTAACGCACAATGGCAAGACGGTGTGGTCAGGTGACGTAAACGTCGAGGCCGATAAGAAAGTCATCGTGGACCTGGCCACCGGCAAGACGCAAACCGTCAATTGGCCGCGCGCGGAGAAGCTGAAGGAAGTGCCGCGGTTCAAGGTGGGCATCGCGAGCGCGCAGGTTGCGGTAGCACCGGTGACGGGCACATTCAGCGTGACGCCGTCGCAAATCAATTGCGGGCAGTCCGCGACGCTGAACTGGCAATCGGCGGAGACGGTCGACGCCAACATCAGCAATGTGGGCAAGGTCGATGCAAGCGGAAACCAGAGCGTTTCGCCGCACGCGACGACAACGTACGATTTTTCGGCAACGGGTCCTGGCGGCACGGTAAAGGGCACCGGCACGGTGAACGTGAATACGACTGTGACGGCGAGCCTGACCGCGAATCCGACCGAAGTGAAGTACCGCAAGATCGGCGAGAAGGTTCTGACGAATGATTCCTCGACGCTGAACTGGCAGACAGGGAACGCGGACAACATCACTTTGGACGGCAACAAGGTGGATGCGAGCGGGAGTCAAACGGTGACGCCGACGCCGACGGATACTTCGGAGGTGCCAGAAGGGCAGCCCGCACGCACGATCGACGAGAGCAAGAGCTATACGCTCAATGCGACGAACGTGTGCGGCGGGTCGTCAACCCAGACCGCTTCGATTCATATCACGGGAACGGTCGAGCCGATCCCGACGGTGCTGCTGCAAAGCATCTTCTATCCCACGGACTACCCGGACAAGAAGAACCCGGATGTGGGCCTGGTGAAGAGCCAGCAGGATGAACTCACGACGCTGGCGACCGGCTTCAAGAAGTATCTCGAGTACGATCCGGATGCCAAGCTTTCGATCGAGGCTCACGCCGACGTTCGCGGATCCCGGCCGTTCAACCAGGATCTGAGCGAGCGCCGCGTGGAGCGCATCAAGGCGTTCCTGGTCGACCAGGGTATTTCGGCGGATAAGATCCAGACCGCTGCCTATGGGAAGGATCAAGAGCTCGACCGCGACACCGTGAAGGGACTCGAGCAACAGAACCCCAACCCAGCCCCGAAGGCTCACGCTCGCAATGCGCGCGGCCAGTGGCTGGCGTACAACCGCCGCGCGGACATCATTCTGCTGCCCTCGGCGAAGAAGTCGACGCAGTACTTCCCGAACAACGCGGCGGATGCGGATCTGATCTGGCAGGTTCCGAAACCGTCTCTGAAGAAGGTGGAAGCGGCTGACCAGTAGTCCTGAAGCATAGGGAACGACGAAGCGCGCCGGAGGAAGCCCAAGCTCCGGCGCGTTTCTTTTTGTGAGAGCTCCGCTAACCCGCGCGGACCCATCTCAAGATTTTTCCGAGCGAACGCCCTCGAAATTTCGATAGTGGAATAAATTGCGCGCGGGATAGAATGTCTGGCGAGCGCACGGTGAAAGTCGTAGCAGCTTTGATCGAATCGGATGGGCGCGTGCTGGTGTGCCAGCGCCGGCGCGGAGACCGGTTTGCGCTGCTTTGGGAATTTCCGGGCGGAAAGGTCGAGGCCGGCGAAGAGCTTTCGGAGGCGCTGGCTCGGGAGTTGAACGAGGAATTGGGAGTCGAGGCGCCAGTGGGGCCCGAAGTCTACCGGACGATGTTTCATTACCGCGAAATGCAGAATAAGACGGAGATCATCTTCTTCGCCGCGTCCGCACGGCCGGAGGAGGTGCGGAATTTAGCCTTCGAACGAATCGAGTGGCGCGCTCCGCAGAGCCTGGGCGAACTCGATTTTCTGCCGGCTGACCGCGATCTTGTGGGCCAGTTGGCGTCGGGGTCGTTGCGGATTCCAAGCAACTGGATGATCTCAACTGAAGCGCCTGCCGGCCGTACCGACAACGCCTAGTCCGCGGCGCAGTGTGGGTGTATTCTTAGCCTATCTCAAACTTGCAGCGGCTGCGGTGGGGCAGTAGCTCGGTTTGCACGAAGTATGGAAGCGAGGCCATGGACAACGAAACGATCACGCAACTGCAAAATGCAGAGCCGAAACTGGACGCCGAACTGCCGCTCGAAGCGCCGGAACTGGAAGGCGAAGAGATTCAGGAGTGGCTGGAATCGCTCGATTCGGTGCTGCAATCGAGCGGCCCGGAAGTAGCGTCGTACATCCTGCAACGTCTGCGGGCCCACGCCAAGGTCGTCGGCATCGATCTGCCGTTCACCGCGAATACCCCCTACGTCAACTCGATACCTCGCAGCATGCAGCCGGAGTTTCCGGGCAATCAGGAAATCGAACGCCGCATCAAGAGCATCATTCGCTGGAACGCAGCAGCCATGGTAGTGCGCGCGAACCGCGAAGACGGCAGCATCGGCGGCCACATTTCCACGTTCGCGTCCTCAGCCACCCTTTACGAAGTGGGGTTCAATCACTTTTTCCGCGCGCGCACGGACGATTTCGAAGGCGACACGGTTTATTTTCAGGGCCACGCCGCGCCGGGGATGTATTCGCGCGCCTTTGTGGAAGGACGGCTCTCAGCCGAGAAGCTTCACAATTTCCGCCGCGAACTGAAGCCGGGCGGCGGCCTTTCGTCTTATCCACATCCTTGGCTGATGCCGAACTTCTGGGAGTTCCCGACCGTTTCGATGGGCCTAAGCCCGCTGATGTCGATTTATAACGCGCGGTTTGCGCGCTATCTGGAAGCGCGCGGCCTCAAGCCGAAGACGGACGCGAAAATCTGGGCATTCCTGGGCGACGGCGAAACCGACGAGCCGGAATCGCTGGGCGCGATCACGCTCGCTTCGCGCGAGAAGCTCGACAATTTGATCTTCGTAATCAACTGCAACCTGCAGCGCCTCGATGGACCGGTCCGCGGCAACGGGCAGATCATTCAGGAGCTGGAGTCCGCGTTCCGAGGCGCCGGCTGGAACGTGATCAAAGTTTTGTGGGGCAGCGAATGGGACCCGATTCTGGAGCGCGACACGGAGGGTTTGCTGGTGAAGCGCATGGGCGAAATGGTGGATGGCGAATACCAGAAGCTGGTCGTTTCGTCGGGCGCCTACGTGCGCGAGCATTTCTTCGGCACCGATCCCCGCTTGCTGAAGCTGGTCGAGCCGCTTTCCGATGAGGAATTGCGGCGCTTGCGCCTTGGCGGGCACGATCCGCGCAAAGTGTATGCGGCGTATAAAGCTGCCTTCGAGCATAAGGGCAGCCCGACCGTGATTTTGGCGCGCACGATCAAGGGCTATGGGCTGGGCGAAGCCGGCGAAGGCAAGAACGTGACGCACCAGCAGAAGAAGCTCAATGAGGAGGAGCTGCGGGAGTTTCGGACGCGATTCAATATTCCACTTACCGACGAACAATGCGACCAGGTGCCGTTCTACCGTCCGGCTGAGGACAGCGAAGAGATGCAATATCTGCGCGCGCGCCGCGAAGCGCTCGGCGGGTATACTCCGCGACGCAGCGTTCGCTCGAAGCCGCTGAGCGCAAATCTCGAGGAGCTATTCAAGGAGTTTGCCGAGGGCAGCGGCGGCCGGGAAGTTTCCACTACCATGGCGTTCGTGGGCATGCTGCGCAAAATGCTGAAGGATCCAGAAATCGGGCACCTCGTGGTTCCGATCGTGCCGGACGAGGCCCGCACATTCGGCATGGAGTCGCTTTTCCGTACTGTCGGAATTTACTCGAGCGCCGGACAAAAGTACGAGCCGGTGGACGTCAACACTTTGCTTTATTACAAGGAAGCGAAGGACGGCCAGATTCTCGAAGAAGGCATAACGGAAGCCGGCTCGATGGGATCGTTTATCGCGTCGGGAAATGCCTACGCGACCTACGGCGTGAACACGATTCCCTTCTTCATCTATTATTCGATGTTTGGCTTCCAGCGCATCGGCGACTTCATTTGGGCCGCCGCCGATATGCGCGTGCGCGGGTTCCTGCTGGGCGGCACAGCGGGGCGGACGACACTGGCGGGCGAAGGCTTGCAGCATCAGGACGGGAACAGCCACGTTCTGGCGCTGACGGTGCCGAATCTTCTCGCCTACGATCCCGCGTATGCCTACGAAATCGCGGTGATCATCGAAGACGGCATTCGCCGGATGTATAAGGAAGGCGAAAGCATCTTCTACTACATCACAGTAATGAACGAGAACTACGCCATGCCGGCGATGCCCGAAGGAGCACGCGAAGGCATTCTGAAGGGAATGTATCGCTTCCGTGCCGCCGCGAATCCGAAGGCGAAGCTGCGCGCACAGCTTTTCGGCAGCGGCGCAATCCTCAATGAAGCGCTCAAGGCGCAGCAGATTCTCGCCGAAAAGTATGGCGTCGAGGCAGATGTATGGAGCGTCACGAGTTACAAATCGCTGTATATGGACGGGAACGAAACCGATCGCTGGAACCGCCTGCATCCGGGCGAAAAACAGCGCGTGCCTTACGTGACGGAAACGCTTAAGGATGCGCCTGGCGTGCTCGTTGCGGCGTCCGACTATCTGAAGACGCTGCCCAACATGATCAGCAAGTGGATGCCGCGCCGCCTGGCTTCGCTGGGCACGGATGGATTCGGCCGCAGCGAAGGCCGCACGTCTTTGCGCAACTTCTTCGAGGTCGATTCGAGATTCATCACGCTGGCGACGCTGCACGAACTTTACAGCGACGGCAAAATCGAAAAGGCCGTTCTTGAGAAGGCTGTAGCCGACCTGGGCATCGATACGGAAAAATCGAATCCCGTGGTTTCCTGACCTCTTCGGGGCAGCCGCCTAAGCCCGCCATTAACGCCAAGCTGTTAACCCTACTGGTTATCCGGTTGGGGGATGGTCCCGGCCAGGGGCACGATCAGGATGTGGTCTTCGCGGCCGTCGTAGCGCTTCACTTTGAAAAGAACGTCCTGCCCGGGCTGCAGCTTCGCCATCTCGCGATGATAGCCGGCGAGGTTGCCTACCGGAACACCGTTGATCCCTTCGATCACGTCTCCGATAGCGAACTGCAGGTCATCCGCAAAACTGGCAGGGTCAACGTCGGTTACGACTACTCCGGGCGCAACACCCGCGGAAATCTTGCCCATGCCGAGTTTCTGCGAGAGGTCCGAGGTCAAATCCTGGACGTGCAAGCCGAGCTGGCCCGCATCGCTATCGAGGTCCGGCCTCTCGGAGTCGGTGGGATCAAAAGCCGGCGGGATGATTTTCGAGCGATCTTCAACAACAAGAGTAATGTCTTTCGGCTGCTTATCGCGGATCACGCGCAGTTGCACGGATTGCCCGATGGGCGTCGCCGCGATGGGAGTCACCAGCTCGTAACCATTGTGGACCGGCTGTCCGTCGACCGCGGTAATCACGTCCTCGGGCAAAAGTCCGGCTTTCTGCGCCGGGCTATCGGCATCGGTTGCTTCGACGACGATTCCGTATGGCGCACCAAGGTCCTTCATCAGCACGGGGTTTTCGCTGATGCGATCGTCAAACGTGATTCCGATTGCGCCGCGCGTCACCTTACCGGTGGTCACGAGCTGATTGTAGACGCCGATCGCCACGTTCGACGGCATGGAAAGACCCACGCCTTCGAAGCCGTGGCTGCCTGTATATATTGCAGTGTTGATGCCGATCACTTCGCCGGCCATGTTCACGAGCGGCCCGCCGGAATTGCCCGGGTTGATCGCTGCGTCGGTTTGGATGAAGCGCTGGAACTGTCCCTGACCATCCGCCGTCCGGTTCTTCGCGCTTACGATGCCTGCGGTAACCGTCGATGAAAACCCGAACGGACTCCCGAAAGCGAGCACCCAATCGCCAACCTGCACGCCGTCAGAATTTCCCAGCACAGCCACGGGAAGATCGTCGCCCGCATCGATCTTGACGACCGCGAGATCGGTATCTTTGTCGCTGCCGATCACATGAGCAGTGAAGCGTCGTGAGTCTCCATCGAGCGACACCTGGATGCGCGTGGCGCCGTCGATCACATGCTCGTTGGTGAGGATGAATCCTTTTTTGTCCACGATCACGCCGGACCCGATGCTGCGCTCCGCGTCAGGAGTGTCGTCCGGCGAATTGAAGAAGCGGTCGAGCAAGTCGTCGTCGCTATCGGAGCCGCGTCTCGCGGAAGATTTCGGCCTTTGCAGGACCTGGGTGGTGGAGATATTTACGACGGCGGGTTCGACTTTTTTCGTGATGCCGGAAAATGCATTGGAGAGCGTCACAGGGTCGGGCACGGCGAGCATCACGGCGCCGCTCGGCCCCTCTGCGCGCCGCGCCAGCGCGCCGCCGGGAACGATCGCGCCAATCAGCACACCAATCGCCAGCGTGGCGCCTACGAACAGCGAAGCGAACGTCTTGCGCCGCCTCGCCCAGACCATAAACTCGCGAAGCTCAATGCCCATGGGCCCGTCCCTGCCGGCCGGCGCGGCAAAATCGCGCAGCCTTTGCGGGATTATAGCATTCTTGCGGCTTCGCTCAGCCACGCCGACGCGAGACTTGCCGCAAAAATATACAGTTGCCGTAACCGATTAGCCTTCGTTTTTAATCGCGGACAGGCTTGATCCATGCGGGCGTGCTAGCCTAAGCGTTATCCGGTTGCGGCGCAGGAAGAGGAGTTGCCTTGCCGTTTTTTCGCAGATTCTCGAAGGCGCAATGGGCCCTAATTGCCCTGTTTGCAATGACTTTGCCTTTCGTGAAGGCTCAGGTCCGCGAAGACGGCATCGCTTATTACGGCGTTGCGCGATCACTCGTCATTGACCACAACCTGCAATTCAAGGGCGACTGGAGTACGACCGGGCTCCCCTCGATGGAGATAAGGGATCGCTTTGGCCGCATAACCACAGTTCACATTTCCAAGACGGGCCATCTGCCCGTGCATAGCGCCATCGGGGCCAGCCTTTTGTGGATGCCGTTCATCGCCGCAACGCACGCGGCAGTGCTGGCGCTGGACCAGCTCGGTGCGCACGTCGAGGCAAACGGCTTCTCGGAACCTTATCTTGTCACGCTCGCGGGAGCGACTTGCGTTTACGCATTTCTCGGGTTGTGGATGTCATTTTCGCTCGCGCGGCAATATGCGGAGGAGCGCTGGGTGTTCCTGGCAACCATTGCGCTTTGGCTTGCGAGTTCCCTGCCTGCATACATCTATGTCGATCCGGCGTGGTCGCACGCGGATTCAGTTTTCGTTGTTGCGCTTTTTCTTTGGTATTGGAATCGCACGCGCGAGAATCGCTCCGCCCGTCAATGGTTTGTGCTGGGGCTAATCTCGGGTTTGATGGCCGAAGTTTATTTCCCAAATGCCGTGCTGCTGCTGGTGATCGCCAGCGAAGCCGTCTCCGCATGGTCCGGCGAAGCTCGCGAGATGAAAATCGGCGCAGCGCTGCGCGATCATGCGATCTATGGAGCGGCGATGCTGATCGCTTTCGTTCCGACCTTTGCGATCCGCACGATCCTGCTCGGGAGTCCATTGGCCGCCGGAGCCTATGGCAATGAGCCCTGGCGCTGGACGTCGCCCGTCTTTCTGCAAATACTCTTTTCGCCGTCGCAAGGCCTTTTGACAACCACTCCGATCATTTTGCCGGCTGTGATCGGTCTCTTTTTCCTTGCAGGAAAAGACGCGGTGCTGGGGCGGGGACTTATCGCCGCTTTCTTTGCGCTCTGGGCCCTGATGGCGGTCTACCCCTTCTGGGATCTCGGTCCTTCATTCGGCAATCGCTACTTTATTTCGCTGGTTCCGGCGTTCATCATCGGCCTGGCCGTCTTGCTTTCCCAATGCGCTCGAGCCTGGGGCAGCGCCAGCACGTTCGCTCGCCGCGCCTGGGCGGTGGCGGCGCTGCTCATCGTGTGGAATCTTGGGCTGCTTTTTCAGTGGGGCACCGGGCTGATGCCCGATGTGGGCCGCGTTTATTGGAGCGAGATTCTTTACAACCAGTTTCGCATCGTTCCCGGGCAGGCGCTGCACGCACTGTATTCACGCTTTTCATTCCATGCCGAAAATCAGGAAGCGGCGCGCGAAGCCGATGCGCCAAGGTGGTGAACTCGTTGCAGCCTGCTAGTGGACTTCGTTGGAAAGCTCGCCCTCATCCACAATCGAGACGCCCGGCGGCGGCTGAAAGTGGAATTGCGATTCAGCTATCGGGATGTCTTCTTCCCAGTTGCCGAACCGAAACTCCGTGACGACGTCTCCCGCTTCATGAATGAGGACGCGAACTAAATAATCCTCGGGATTCACTTCGAGAAACACGCTTTGCAGGCCGCTATCCTGCGAATCCCCACGCGGGTCGCAGCGTAAGACGTAATCGCCAATCGCGAGCGGCTTCTCGTCGGGAGTCGTGGCCGTGGCAGGGTCGATCACCTGCACCTGGCGGCAAAGCTCGTTCAAATTTGCCTTCCCGGCGAGCAGCGCGATGGGCGTGCGCCAGTCCGAGCTGTCCTTCACTTTTGCGCGGCTTGCTGTGTGGTCGGCAGGAACGTAAAACCAAGCATTCGTGCCATCCACGAGGAACAGCTTGGTTTGCGGCGATTCGTAATTCCAGCGCATTCGGCCCGGGCGCGAAAAATATACCGTACCGGACTCGGCGATGCGGTGGCCGCCGCCTTCGCTATAAGACTCAAAAAATGTGGCCTTCAGCGTTTTCGCGTGCTGATAGCGCATCTCGAGATCATGCACGATCGAGTGCGCGCCGGGCAAAGCGGGCAAAAGACTCAAAATAAGCGGGGACAACCAGCGGAGCGCCATCTCATTCATATTATCAGCACTCGCGGCGAAGCGCTCGGCCCGGGAAAATGCGCGGGCTCGCGTGGGCAAATGACTGATTCGCCACGGCGATTCCGATCCCGCTTTCGACCAGCGCATCCTTTTGCGACGATGGGACAGTCTCAGGGATAACACCCCTTCAAGCCATCGCGGCATGCCGATACCTGACACATTGACGAGAGACGAGCCTGTCACCGCGCCCACCACAAAGGGGGCGCCAAAGCCGCGCGAGCGCCAACTCTTCCGCTCCGAGGGCGACGCGTCGCTGCTCCTCAGTGTTCTCCTGGCGCTCGGCACAGTCGTCCTCTACGCACGGTCGTTGGGCAACGGATTCGTCAGCCTCGATGACCGCCTTTACGTGACGCAAAATCCGAATGTGCTCCAGGGGCTCACGTGGCGCGGGTTTCTCTGGGCCATGCGCACCTCTTCCGTCGACTATTGGCATCCTCTGACGTGGCTCGTCCACATGGCGGACGTGCAGATGTTTGGTCTCCGCCCGGCGGGACACCATCTCGTGAGTCTCTTGCTGCACGTCTTCAACATCGTTTTGCTGTTCCAACTGCTCCGCAAAGCAACAGGGCGCGTCGCGCGTTCCGCCATCGTCGCGGCGCTGTTTGCCGTATTTCCGCTGAACGTCGAATCAGTGGCATGGGTGGCGGAAACCAAGACGTTACTTTGCACGGCGCTCCTTCTTCTGGCGCTATGGGCGTACGGCGCTTACGTGCGGCGGCCCGGGATTTTTCGCTATCTCGCGGTGTGCGCGCTGTTCGGATTGGGATTGATGGCCAAGCCCATGCTGGTGACTTTCCCGGTGATTCTTCTGGTCGTCGACTATTGGCCGCTGCAACGGTTAATGGGGCGGCCCTCGCCGACCGAGCGCAGGGAATCGTGGCTGTTTGCCTGGGGGAAAATCGCGGCTGAGAAGATTCCGTTCTTTGCGATGGCGTGCGCAAGCGTCTACTCGACAATCGTCTCGCAACGAGTCGTGGGAGCGGTTGTGACCCGCTATCCAATCTCCTGGCGGCTAAAAACGGCGATTTGGTCTTATGCAGATTACTTGTTCAAAGCTCTTTGGCCGGCGCACCTTGCAGCATTCTATCCCTACGAAGGGCGTACGCTTTCGGCGGCGCGAGTCGCTGCCGCCGGAATTTTGCTTTTGGCGATTTCCGCGCTTGCGTGGCGTTTTCGTCAGAAGAGGTATCTGCTTGCGGGATGGCTCTGGTATCTGATCACGCTGCTTCCTGTGATTGGGATCGTGCAGTCCGGCAGCCAGGGTATGGCGGATCGCTACGCGTACATTCCGTTTTGGGGAATCTTCGTGGCGGCAGTGTGGCTTGCGGCCGATCTTGCAACGGCAGTGAGTGAGGCGCACGCGAAGCCGGACGTTCGGCCCTTGTTGGCCGGCGGCTGCGCTGCGATTCTCGTGGCGTTGAGCGTCGTAACTTTTGCGCAAATCCGCGTGTGGCACGATAGCTATGCACTCTATTCGCACGCCGCAAAAGTCGTGCCGCACAACGCCTTTGCTGAAGAGAATCTCGGCGAAGTCCTGATGGACCAGGGCGAGCCGCAGCAGGCTCTGGTTGAATACGAAGCAGCCGCGCGGGATATGCCTGATTCATCGATCGTTCATTACAACCTCGGTGCGGTGCTGCAAAGCCAGGACCGGCTTGACGACGCGGCGCGCGAATACAAGAACGCCATCATTCATGAAACGGCGGCACCCATGTTGTGGAATGAATACGATAACCTGGGAGGCGTATTCGCCAGGATGAACCGCCTCGACGATGCCGATGCCGCGTTCAGTGCGGCAATCAAGGTGGAACCCGGCGATATGCAGGCGTACAAGAACCGCGGATTAGTGGAATATGCCCAGGGGAATTTCCCGGCCGCCCGCGCAGACTTCGCTCAGGCGGTGCGCCTCACGCCGGATGCCCAGACATATTATTGGCTTGGCAGATTGGCGGAATCGGCAGGCAGTCCCAACGAAGCCGCGGCGGATTATCAATCGGCTCTGCGCCTGGAGCCAAACTTCGACGCCGCCCGCAAGCAACTGGAAGCGCCAGGCAGGAAGTGATTTGCAGGATTTCGGGCAAGGCTTATTGCCGCGTGCTGCCCGCGAACTTCTTCCGCGCCAAATCCAGCAGCTTTGCGTCCGTGCAGACCTCGAAGTAAGGGCGTGTTCCTTGCGCGCCGATCTTGCCGCCCGGTAACAACTGGCGTACGAAGCCCTTTCGCACCACGATCGGTTCCAGCGATTCGCCCAGCGGAACTTCGCCGAAGTAAAGCGGGACGCGCTCTTTGCCCCACGGCAGCGGGAAATTCCCTCCCATCGGCGAAAGCGCAATCTCCGAGCTCAACTTCTGAAATCCTTCGTCGTTCAACTCGATTCCATTCATGTTGTAGCGAATCAGCAACTCTTCGCCTTCGTCGACTGCAGCATCTTCCATCAGGCTTTGCAGCAGATACACATTGAACGGCGCCGAATTTTCCTTGAAGAGCCTTTTCGCCATCTTGGCGCAACCGGACAAGCGATCCGAAAGATTCAGAGCGCGCGAGATCATGATATTGGAATCGCCGTCGGTCCACAGCGAAGGCGCCGAATCCTGAAACGCTACGCCCACGCCCAGTTCAAGCGGCGGAAGGCCCGAAGCCTTGGCGCGTCCGTTATAAGCTTGCGTGACGGCAAGAATTTCGCGCGCCAGCACGCACGCGCGTGCAACAGCTCTTTGCGTCGTGCGCGTCGATTCGTTCTCGTAAATCGCCAGGATGATCGCATCGCCTTCGATGAACACCTTCGCGGCGCCGTAGCGTTCGAGCATGCGCTTCACCGGCTCGTGCAGGTTCATGCTGAAATGCGAGGCCGGATTCATGCCGCGCGAGAGCAGGTCTTTCGTCATTGAGGTTGACCCGCGCACGTCCGCCTTGATCACCGCGTGATTGATGATCGGATCGTCCGCCGGCCGGCCTTCATCGGGGAGCAGAAATTCGTAGAGGCTCTTGTTCGCTCGCGACAACTCCCGCGCGTGCTCGGAGCGGACCAGCTGGATGCGCTCCATCCACGCTGCGGCTTGCTGATAATTGCGCCGGCCGCGGCGCAGGCGCATCAGGTCTTCGGCGAACTGCAGGCAGGTCGCCTGCGTCTCCTCATGGCTGCGGCGGCGGATGGCGCGCGACGCCTCCTCAAGCCTCTTCGTGGAAATCTTTCGCGCGGGAAATTGCTCCAGCACGTGCTCGACGCGCTTCAATTCATCGCGATTCACCAGCGCCTTTTTCAGTTGCTGCAGGTGAACCGGCGGGCAGTAATCGCTCGCAATTCTCTTCAGTTCGTAGCCGGCAAACACGTGGAACAGCAGGTCGCGTTCCTCGAGCCGGTGAACCCACTCAGCGAGCACTTGATTCCCTTCCTCGCCGCTCGTGTCCGGCCCGAAAATTCGGCGCGCGTTCGCCGGCTCGTTGAGATAATCGCCCAGCCGGCTGCGGTATTCGTCGGACAAAAATTCCACGCGCTGGCGTGCCGCTTCGATCTGCGGCGCGAGTTCTTCAAGATTGTCTTCCAGCGAAAGGGCCTTGCGCTTCAGATCCTCGATCTCGCCGCGAGCGTCCGGCGCGGCCGGCCGGCGCTTGAAAAGACGCGGGAACCCGTCGTCTCCGCCGCCCGCACGCGCGACTAACTCTTGCCGCTCCTCTTCGATGCGCGCGATCTCCGATTTCAAAAGCCGCGCCTGTTCGATGAATCGCTCACTCGTCTTCCGCGCCTTGCTCAATTCCTCCGTGTCGGTCGCGTCATGCACGAATTCGGCCACGAAATCCAGCAGCAGCGTGTCAAACACGTCGAAGCGGTCCGGGTCGTTCATGAAATTGCCGAGCAGCACGTAATGTTCGAGAAAAAGCTGGTCGTCGTTCCCGTTTTCGACAAAAAGAAAGCGGTTGCTGAGAATTTCGTACGTTTCGTGAAAGTCCTCGCCGAAAAGCGCGCGCCGCGACTTCGACAAGACCCCGTCTTCCACTTCGCACCAGATTCGCCCCAACGTCTCGCCCACCTGCCGGAAGACGCGCTTCCGGTCCGCCCGCATTTCGGCGATCTTCGACCGCATCACGTGCGCCTGTTCGCTGTGTTCGAAAAGCTCGCCGCGCGAACGGATCCAATCTTTGCATTCCACTAACACGCTCGAAAATTGGTCGCTAAGCTCCTGCGTGAAGAACTTCAGCAGGGCCAGCCGGTGCAGCACGTCCGTGTCGATGGATTGCCGGTATTTCGCGCTGGTCAACGAAGCCTGCAGCACTTCGGTGAGCATGCGCCGAAACGCGCCGTGCTCCGGCGCGCCGGACTGAGGCTTGCGCCCGCGCTCACGATCCCGGTCAGGGCCGATAAGCACTTGTACGTTCAGCGTCTGCCGCACCAGATCGCGCAGGTATTTGCGCGAAAGCTCCACAAAGCGGGGGCTGAGAAAAACGTCGTAGTGAATATTGTCGACGCCAAGCGCCAGCCCCGCCAGGTGGATTTCCGCGCTATATGGCTCCAGTTTTAGACGCGAGGGCTGTGCGGAGGTAGCGATGGGCGCGCTATCGGGCATTCCGGCCTTTCCTGTGGTAAAACTCGAATGTAACCGAGCGTGCGAGGGAGGTGCAATGGAACGGCGCGTAACCGTTAATGATGGGATAGAGCGGGTGGAGCTGGACGTGCCGCCTGAACTGCAAGCCGAAGAATCAGCGCCGCGCAAACCGGCGGCTTGGCTCGGCCCTTGTCTTTACCTCGGCCCAAGGGGCGAACGCTGCTCGCGCCCCGCGCTCGAAGGCGGCTATTGCGCGCGCCACGGCGGCAATCCCGCAGCCGGTTCGCCGGCGCGCTCCTACACTCGCGTGCTCGCAGCTACGCTGGCGCTGATCATGCTGGTCTGGCCGTACGTCTCGGATCTGGTGCGGGATCTATTTCACTGGTTGGCAAGCTCGCGCTAAAGAAGTTCGCCCCGCCCTTGAAACATTCCACGGGCGAGGCGATCATCGATCCGGCAGAAGCAACTTGACCCGCCGGCCTCAGAAACGAAATGTGGGGCCAAACTCTATGCGCAGGTTATTGTGCGGCCCGTTGGTAAAATAGATCTCATCGCCCACGTCCACGCGCAAACCTATCGGACCCAAAAACGCTTCGCCGCCCACGCCGGGATAAAACACCGCATCGACATTATTCGCGCGCAAGTTCGAGAACGCGTTCCCCACTGTGCCAAACGTCGCCGGCGCGTTGCTGAACATGAAATTGTCGAATCCACCTTTGGCGGTAACAAACAGCCGGACCGGCCCGCGCGTCTGCAGCTTAGGGCCCGCCATGAAGTGAAGCACGCGAAGATTCGAATCCGTCACGTTGAACCCGCCCGTGCCATTCGGAGTTGCGGCCGTGAAAGCGCGGCGGAAATCGTAAGTCGATTGCACTTCTATCTGGATGTACGGATTCACATTGAATCCCGCGCGGGCGCCTAGCCCAGCAAAATCAATATTCGCATCGTTCAGCCGGAAGAAACTTCCGAAAACTCCCACGTCCGCGTGTTCGCCCTCCGAATAGCTCATGGTGCCCTGCGCGAAGAGACCCGGAGCGACGGCCAAAGCCAGAACCAATAGCGGCAGAAAACGTTTCATGCGTGCTTCTCCTCATCATTGGATTGTTATCGAATTGGCTGAGTGCGGCTGTCTTCTTTCCCGCCGAAAACGAGGCGGTCCTTCTTTGTGGGGAATTGCAAGCAGTTAGAGAACTCCTGTTGGAACGTTTTCAATCAATACGCCTGTCTGGCAAGCTCCCACGTTCGCCGGCCGTGCGTGGGTGTGCCCGCAAGCGCATACAACACGCGGCGTCACCGTTTCAGCCACCGAATCGCAGGAACCGGTGGGCGCTACGCTGGCGCAACGGTGGTGCGAAGCCACGTTGCACGAAGCGTCTTCAAAAATTGAATGCGAATGCGAGCACGAATGATGCGCGGACCGAGACGCGCGATCTCGATACTCAGGTCTCTCGTCGGTCGACTGCTGAAATCTTGTCACGTGTTTCCCTCCCTGCCCCGAACCGCAGGCTATCGGACTCGGCGCCGTCGTGACATCGGCCTATTCCTGTAGCCTTCAGCTGCTTTGTCTGTATAACGACCCAGAGCCGCCCGCAGGCCCTATTAGGTCGTCTTTGCAAGTGAATGAAATAATTGCCTTTATCAAAAAATGCGGTTTCGGTCCGTGACGAAATACGAGGGAGTCTGTATTGAGGCTTAGCGCGCTTCCGCGTAAACAGTGAAGTGTCATTCGCGGCGTGCGTGCAGTCAGCCACGGTGGCACAAGGAGGCAAGACATGCTTCGTTGGGCATTGGCGTTTTTCGTGATAGCGGTGATTGCCGCGATCTTTGGGTTTGCCGGAATCGCAGTCGCGGCGGCGGGCATTGCGAAGCTGTTGTTCTTCATCTTCCTGGTTCTGTTCCTGCTGACTCTCCTGGGCGGCCTGGTTAGGCGAGCCTGATTTTCACATGACGGTTGAAGGCCCGGCCGCTCCTGCGGTCGGGCCACGGAGGAAGAAATGCTGAGGGCGTTGCGATCGGTAACATGTTTGGCGCTGCTGGCCGTGATGGTAAGCGCGGTCAGCGCTGCTGATAAAGAAGACAAGGCAAAAATCAACGACCGGATCCGGGATTCCGCTAACGTAATGAAGGAAATCCTGAACATGCCGGACGGCATCCCGCGCGACCTTCTCGACAAGGCGCGTTGTGTGATTATTCTCCCGAATGTGGTCAAGGGGGCGTTTGTCGTCGGCGCCAGCTACGGCCGCGGCGACATGGTCTGCCGCACGGGCCCCGACTTTAGCGGACCTTGGGGCGCTCCCGCGATGTATCAACTTGAGCAGGGCAGCGTCGGCTTCCAGATCGGCGGCCAGGCCACCGACTTCGTTCTTCTCGTGATGAACGACCACGGCATGCGCAGCCTGCTCGACAGCAAGGTGAAGCTTGGCGGCGACGTTAGCGTCGCAGCCGGTCCCAGCGGCCGTAACGCTGAAGCGGCCACCGACGCACAGATGAATGCCGAGATCCTGACATATTCGCGAGCACGCGGGCTTTTCGCCGGCGTATCGCTCAGCGGCGCCTCGCTGCGTCCTGATAATGATGCGAATGCGACGCTTTATGGCGACGGCGTAACCGCCCACAGTATCGTCACCGGAAAGGTCGCCCAGACACCAAATTCCGCGCAGCTGCTCGACACCACCCTTAATCAGGCCTCCCCTCACCTTAAATCCGCGTAGTCTTCCTTCCAGCGCGAGGAGGGTGTAGCTTCACACCCTCTTCGCGCTCTCCTTCCTTTCAAAAAAGGCCGGATCAAATTCATCGAAACGCGCCCCAAGCCTGCTTACACACTTTTCTGGATTGTCGGCACACTGTCGCGCTCTTAGACTGTGGTCGGTTAGCAAATCCCGGCCCTGCTGAGATATCAAACGGGAAAGGATCGAAACCAATGGCAGAACAACAAAATCGCTGTGCTTGCGGTAAGAGCTTCAATTCACAAAGTGAGTTGCGCGAGCACGAGCGCCACTGCAAGGAAGCTCAGCAGAAGGGGCAGCGCTAGAAGTCTTCGGTCGAGCCCGGCGCGCACACACAATACCCGCGCGCCGGGATTCCGGCTACCTGATTCAGAAGGCGGTTCCCGATTGACTCCTGGAGGGGCAATCTTTTTTCCGCGCAGTGACCAATCATCGCAACAAAAAAAGAGGGCAACTCGTTCTCAGCTGCCCTCGCCAAGCTGCTTACAAGGCTATCGGTTCGCCCGCCTTGCGGCCTCGGCATCGCTTTCATTCATCGCTTTTACAAAAGCGTCGGCCTGTTCCTGCGCCACCTCGCGGGTAATGCCATACCGCTCCTGGATACGGCCCACCAGTTGATCGCGATTGCCGGCGATCACTTCCAAATCGTCGTCCGTCAGCTTGCCCCACTTTTCGCGGATCTTGCCTTTGGCTTGTTTCCACTGCCCTTGCAGTTGGTCCCAATTCATATATTCCTCCGTCAAACTTCCTACCGGAGAATCACACCACTTTCGCGACTTTTTGCGAATCAGGCGACACATTGAGATCGGTTTTCAAATTATCGTATCGAAGCGTACGGAGGACGAATCTTGCGGCGTAGCCTCGTTCAATAAAGGGCTTTGCCGGCGGACTGCTCTTTGGCTGCATGGGAAGTGCCCGCTGCGCGCAGGTCAAAAACGGTACAGGAAGCTTGCGGTTCGCCATGCGTCTGCAGGACGCCTTGCAGATAATCGACTGTGCGGTCGCGCTGCGGAAAATCGAAAACCACGAACGCTCCTATGCTGAGTTCCCGAATCGCCGCCGGCAGGCTCGCCTTTACGGTTGCTTCATCAAACGGCGCCGCATTGCCACCTTGGATCGCCCGCAGCGAACGCAGAATCGGCTCTTTCCAGAATTCATTCCACATCGCGGTCGGGCCGTACGACACATAGCCATCCGTTAACGAATACCGTCCCCCGTCTGCGAGCTGCATCCACATTGCCCGCACAGGATAGGGCCACTGCAATTCGGGCACGGTCACCACGGTCGTCCCGGTCACGTCCGCCGGGAGCGCGCATCCACTGGTCGGAATCGCAAAGCCCGGATGCCGCGCGCTCGCGGCGGAGGTCGCCACTGGAAACGGCAACGTGAGCAGATCTAATGCAAGGGCCGCCGACAAACCAATTACGACGACCGCGACGCGCCATCGCCGGCCTGCAACGCGGTTGAGTATCCGCGTAACACCGACCGCCGCGAGCGCCGCCAAACAGAGCATCGCAATCACATGAAATCGCGCGGGCGCCGAAACAAATCGCCCGAAAACAGATGCGTAGAGCAGGAACGCGGGGCCAGGAAAGCGCGTCTGGCGCCCCCAAACGCGAATGTGCGGCCCCAGCGAAAGAGCCCAGAAAACAAACGCAGCCGCGAGCAATCGAATCGTCCAGCGCCGATTGCCGCGCAGCCCCGCCCAAGCGCCAATCGCGGCGAGCGCCAGAATCACCGGGCCTAGGTAGACAATTCCTTCATAACCCGCGCCAAACAGCCCTGAATTCCAGCCGCGTGCCAACCTGCCGACCAGCATGTGATCCCAGCTCGGTACAAACCAGCCGAAAAGATCGGCCGAGTGCTCTTCGATCAGGCCCGCGCCACGCGGCTTCGGCCGCGCCGCCGGATTTCCCCACATTGAGATGAAGAGAGGCAGGAATAAAACGCCGAATGTTGCCGCACCCACCGCAAGCGCTTTCCACACTTTCACCGCGAGCGTCCAGCCTTCCAAAGACAAATCGACGCACACAATCACGAGCGTGAGCAACAGGCAAAATACGGTGTAGTTGTAATGCGCCAGAGCCGTGAGGACTAGCGCCGGCCCGAGTGCGATGCCGTTTTTCCAGTTCGCTTCCCTGCGACGCAACACATCATCGAGCGCAAGAAAATAGAGCGGGATCGGAAACGCAGTTACAAGGCTTAGGTGCCCGAGCGCCTCGCCCATCAGCCAAGGGCTGAATCCAAAACACACGCCTCCAATCACCGACGCCGCAACATTTCCGCAAATCCGAACGCACAGCAGGTAAGCAAAAAACGCGGCCAGACTAAGTTGCAGGATCAACGAAATGTTGTAAGCGGCCGTCGGCCCGAGCGTAAGGCTGAACGGCAGCGCCAATGCCGCCGCCAGCGGATCCAGCGTGCTCCACGCCAGATTCACACGATTCGGATAAAAAATCAGGTTCGTGTAATAAGGATTCCGCCCATGGCTCACGGCGCGCGCAAAATGCCACAAAAACCACGCGTGCTGAAAACTATCGCCTGGATACCCAATCAGCGCTTCCTGCGGATGCAGGGATCCGGGCAGCAGCGCAGTTACAGCAATCCCAAGAAACAAAAGAAGCAGCGGCAAGTCGCGACGCGCGACAAAGGTCTTGCGGGTTTGCAAATCTTCTCGATGAACCGTTTCCGCTTTGCTGGCCACCTCCACCATCGGCATACATTACCATGCCGCTCGCCTCCTTTTGCCGCGCGCGAAAACCAATCTCTTCCAGCGCGACTGCGCTAGAATATGTTGGAAAGGAGCAACTTACACGGCATGACCACGTCCGGCAATTCGTTTTCCACGCGCGCCACTTTGCGCTCCGGCAATGATAGCTACGAAATTTTCCGCCTCGATGCGCTGGAGCGCGCCGGCGCAGGCAGCGTCTCGCGCCTGCCTTTTTCGCTGAAGGTGCTGCTCGAAAATCTTCTGCGCCACGAAGACGGTCGCTTCGTCCATGCAGAGGACATTCGCGCCCTTGCTTCCTGGCGGCCCTCGACGGACGGCGCCGCCGAAAAGGAAATTTCGTTTTTGCCCGCGCGCGTCTTGTTGCAGGATTTCACAGGCGTCCCCGCCGTGGTGGATCTAGCCGCGATGCGCGAAGCCATGCGCAACCTCGGCGGCGATCCGAAAAAGATCAATCCGCTCTTCCCCGCCGAGCTCGTGATCGACCACTCGGTCCAGGTCGATCTTTTCGGCGGCAAAGACGCCTTCGCCCTCAATGCCGACTTGGAAATGAAGCGGAATATCGAGCGCTACGCATTTCTCCGCTGGGGCCAAAAAGCATTCCAGAATTTCAAGGTTGTTCCGCCGGACACCGGCATTTGCCACCAGGTCAATCTCGAATATCTTTCCCGCGTCGTCTTCAGCGTGCAAAAAGACGGCAAATGGTTCGCCTTCCCCGATTCGCTGGTCGGCACCGATTCGCACACCACCATGGTCAATGGTCTCGGCGTCTTCGGCTGGGGTGTCGGCGGGATTGAAGCGGAGGCCGCGATGCTCGGCCAGCCGCTTTCCATGCTCATTCCGCCCGTGGTCGGCTTTAAGCTCCACGGCCGTCTCGTCGAAGGCGCTACCGCAACGGACCTCGTGCTCACCGTCACGCAGATGCTGCGCAAAAAAGGCGTCGTCGGCAAATTCGTCGAATTCTACGGCACCGGCCTCTCCAGCCTCACATTGCCGGACCGCGCCACCATTGCCAATATGGCTCCCGAGTACGGCGCCACCATGGGCTTCTTCCCCGTTGACGCGGAGACCCTCGCCTATCTGCGGTTCACTGACCGCGCCGAGGACCACGTCAAGCTCGTGGAAGCCTACACCAAAGAGCAGGGTATCTTCCGCACAGACAACACGCCCGATCCGCTCTTCTCCGACACTCTCGAGCTCGATCTCGCAAAGGTCGTCCCGACCATCGCCGGCCCCAAGCGCCCGCAAGACAGCGTTCCCTTGACGCAGGCAAAGACCTCGTTCGAAAAATCGCTCACAGCCGCTCCGAAAAAAGTGTCCGTGCAGAATAACGGGGACAAGTTCGAGCTCGCCGACGGCTCCGTCGTGATCGCCGCCATCACCAGCTGCACGAACACATCGAATCCTTCGCTCATGCTCGGCGCCGGCCTGCTCGCCAAGAAAGCCGTCGAACGCGGCCTGCAAACGAAGCCCTGGGTCAAAACCAGTTTCGCCCCCGGCTCAAAAGTCGTCACCGACTACATCGAGAAAGCCGGGCTCTGGCCCTATCTCGAATCGCTGAAATTCCATCTCGTCGGCTACGGCTGCACCACTTGCATCGGCAATAGCGGCCCGCTCCCCGAACACATCGGCAAAGCCGTTAAGGAAAATGATCTCTCCGCCGTATCTGTCCTCAGCGGCAATCGCAACTTCGAGGGCCGCATCAATCCGCTCTGCCGCGCCAATTATCTCGCGTCGCCACCTCTCGTAGTCGCTTACGCTTTGGCCGGCCGCATGGATTTCGATATCGTCAACGAGCCTCTTGGCAACGACAAATCCGGCAAGCCCGTTTACCTGCGCGACATTTGGCCCACGCCGCAGGAAGTGGAAACCACGATGCGCAATTCCGTCTCGAGCGAAATGTTCCGCAAAGAATACGCGGACGTTTTCACCGGTGACGAGCACTGGCGCGCGCTGCCCATTCCCGAAGGCGACATCTACTCCTGGGACGCGAAATCCACGTACATCAAAGATCCTCCTTATTTCGAAAACATGCCCGTAAAGCCCGCGCCGCCAGCCGAATTGCGCGGCCTGCGCGCGCTCGCGATGCTCGGCGACAGCGTCACCACAGACCACATCTCGCCCGCCGGCTCGATTCCGGCCGATAGCCCCGCGGGAAAATACCTGATCTCTCATGGCGTCCAGCCGAAAGATTTCAATTCTTACGGCGCTCGCCGCGGCAACCACGAAGTGATGATGCGCGGCACCTTCGCGAATATCCGCCTGCGCAATCAACTGGCGCCCGGCACCGAAGGCGGCTGGACCATCCACCAGCCCAGCGGCGAAAAAATGACAATCTATGATGCCGCCATGAAATATCGCGATGAACGCATTCCGCTGATCGTCATCGCCGGCAAAGAATACGGCTCCGGCTCTTCACGCGACTGGGCCGCAAAGGGAACGATTCTCCTGGGCGTCCGCGCCGTGCTCGCCGAGAGCTTTGAGCGCATTCATCGCAGCAATCTCGTGGGAATGGGGGTCCTGCCGCTGGAATTTCTGCCCGGCGAAAATCCCAAATCGCTCGGCCTCACGGGCCTCGAAACTTTCGATATCGAGAGCCTGGCCAAAGACTTCCATCCGCGCAAGAAACTCAAAATCACCGCGCATGCGCAACACGGCAAGAAAATCGAATTTAGCGCCGTCGCGCGCATCGATACGCCCTTCGAAGTCGCTTACTACGAGCACGGCGGCATCCTGCAATACGTCCTCCGCCAGATGCTGTAGTCTCAAAACAAATTTGGTGTAAAAAGCGGTTTCGCCGCCGGCTCGACGCATCGGACACAAGCGCAAAACGTCAAACCAGGAGTAGCGTTTTGCGCTTCCGCGTTCCGGTGCGAGCTTCGCACCAGCCCTCGAATCACAACGGACCCGGAAAAAAATTCCTAAAGGTGCTGTTGTGAAAAATCCATTTCGGCCATATAAAACTTTCCCCTTTTCCTTCGCGATGTGGGCTCTCGTAATTGCATTCGCCGCCGGATGTGCCACCTATCATCACGCCTATCTCGTGCCGGCGCCCGCCGCCACGTTGACCAACAGCGGCGAATCTGCCGTGGCAACTGCCGACAACGTCACAATCACCGTGATCCCGAATTCCTGGAACGGCAGGCCCCGTAATCTCTATCGCAAAGTCACTCCGGTCGAAGTCCGCATCCAGAACGACAGCAAGGTTCCCGTCCGCCTCATCTACAGCGATTTCCAACTTCAAACGCCGCAAGGTCAGGCCTTCGCCGCGCTGCCTCCTTCCGAAATCACCGGCGTACAAGCGGTCGGGGACGTTTTGCCTTCGCAAAATTCCAATCCTCACGTTGTCGATGTCGCTTTTCAGCGCATGGCGCCTCACCGCACTCACATCGTCAACGGCGGGCGCAGCAGAGTCCTCATCCGGCCCGGATTCACTTGGAACAACTTCTATTACGCGCCCTATTGGGGCTATGGATATTACGGCATCGGCCCATGGCCTTACGGCTGGGCCCCCAACGGCGTTTATTTCAACATGTACTATCCCTATATGACGGCGGTCAGGCTGCCGACGCGCTCCATGCTGCGTAAAGGCCTTCCCGAAGGCGTAATCGCGCCGGGAGGCTACGTCGAAGGCTTCCTCTATTTCAAAAGGGTCAGTCCGGATCTCTCGAAAATCGATTTCACGGCCTTCGTTCAAAACGCGAATACGGGAAAACAGCTCGCCACAATCTCCATTCCCTTCGACGTTGAAAGCGAGTCCTAGCGCCGCAGGGCGCAAGTCTGCTCCGCCCTCGCTCCGAGGGCGGCTGAAGGCGACGTGGACTTCCCTGTCACGCACCTCGCATATCTTCTTCCCTCGGCCCTGCCACAGGATTATCCTTGGAAGGAGGCTTGTCGCGCGTAGCCCGGTTTCGCGGCGGCTTTCGAACTGGAGAATTACCGGAATTCCGATTACGAAGACTACGCATCGCCGTTTTTACTTCGCCGGCTGTTCCTTGACTCGATGACCTCGGCCCCGCAGATTCCCGCTGATCCGCCGCTCGTGACCTCTCACGCTCTCGACGCCATCCTCGAATACATCGAAAACGGCTGGGACGCGCTCACTCGCTCGATCGATTCTTGCGGCGCCCTGGACGACGCCAAAACAAAAGCACCCGGCGTTTTGTATTTTCCGGCGGACTACGCCGAATCCGCTTCCCTTGCCGAATTTTCGAGAAAGTGTGCGGGCTCTGTGTTTCGCCTCCCCGCTCCCATTCGCTCCATGGGCGAAATAAATCCGCACTCGATCGACCCTCCCGGGCTTCTTTACCTCGAGCACCCTTACGTCGTGCCCGGCGGCCGTTTCAACGAAATGTACGGCTGGGACAGCTACTTCATCGTTCGCGGCCTCGTCGAAGACGATCGCCTCGTTCTCGCCAAACACATGATCGAGAACCTATTTTTCGAAATTCAGCACTACGGCGGAATCCTCAACGCCAATCGCACCTATTATCTTTCGCGCTCGCAACCGCCCTTCCTCACCTCGATGATTCTTGCGCTCTATGGCGCCGAGGCTGTCAACGGCAATGACGACCGCGATTGGCTCGCGCGCGCTTACGATTTCGCCGCGCGCGATTACGAACTCTGGACGCGTGCGCCTCACCTCGCGGGCGAGACCGGCCTTTCCCGCTATCACGGCTTCGGCGAAGGCCCCGCCCCCGAAGAACTGACTGACGACCCCGATTACTACCGCACCGTCGCTTCGCATTTCGAAAAGCAGCCTGAGCTCGCCCGTCAGTATCTCGTCCCGCTTTCCGCGAGCTCTCCCGAAATGCCGCCCATCCTCCGCCATTTCACCTCCAGCGTCGCCGATCCCAGCGCCAAATCTCCCGAAGCCGCTGTCAACGGAGCCGAGCCTCTCGTCCTCAACTCCGATTTCTACATCGGCGACCGCGCCGTTCGCGAGTCCGGCTTCGACGTCACGTTCCGCTTCGGCCCGTTCGGCTGCGCCACGCATCGTTACGCTCCCGTTTGCCTCAATAGCCTGCTCTACAAACAGGAACTCGACCTGGACGAAATGGCCCGCATTCTCGACCGCGCTGACCAAGCCGCAAAGTGGTCCGCGCGCGCCAAAGCGCGTCGTGATGCGGTCATGAAATATCTCTGGGACTCTGACCGCGGCATGTTCTTCGATTACGATTTCACTACGGGGAAGCGCTCCACTTACAATTTCGTTTCAACCTTTTACCCCTTGTGGGTCGGCCTCGCCACTTCCGAACAAGCCGCCGCCATCCAGAAAAACCTCAGCCTCTTCGAAAAGCCCGGTGGCCTCATGACCAGCACCACGGTCTCCGGCGTCCAGTGGGACGCGCCCTACGCGTGGGCGCCGCTCCAGATGATCGCGGCCGAAGGCCTTCGCCGTTACGATTTCCCCGAAGACGCCAATCGCATCTCGTACAAATTTCTGAAAATGGTGAAAGACGATTTCGACCGCGACGGCACCATCCGCGAAAAATATGACGCGGTCAGCCGCACCTCCGAAGTCCACGTCAAGGCCGGATACGCGGCCAACGTGATCGGCTTCGGCTGGACAAACGGCGTCTTCCTCGTCCTGCTTCGCGAACTCCCCGAAAATTGGCTCGCTCTCCTCACGAAATGAAATCAGTTGCCCCGAGGGCCGCTTAGGGCTAGAGTGGCGTCAGTTTTTTTGTGGCGGCGGCCTTGTGGCCGGTGACTTTAGCTTTGACAGCGTCTTCGTTTTGGGGGGATGAATGGCCGCAATGAATCGTCGTCAATTTCTCAGCAGCACCGCCGGCGTCGCAACGCTCAGCGCCGCGGGCCTGCTGGCAAACCAGGCATGGAGTGATCCCTTGGGCTTACCGGTCGGTCTGCAGCTTTATACCGTGGGCGACGACATGCAGAAAGACGCGCCCGGCACCGTTCAGAAAGTAGCGGAAATCGGCTACAAAGAAGTCGAAACCGCCGGCTTCGGCTCCGTCAACACCGCGGCCGCGCTGCGTAAATTGCTCGATGAAAACGGGCTCAAATGCCCAAGCGCGCACCTCAACTTCGACATGAAAAACCTCAACAAGGCCTTTGACGACGCGCACGCGCTCGGCTGCACTTACGCCACCGCTTCCGTCCCGCGCCTTCTCATCATGGACTTGCCTTCGCCCACCGAAGGCTCGCCCGCCGAACGCCAGGCTGTCATTCAAAAAATCGTCGCGGCCCTCAGCGCACCGCTCTCGCCCGACGATTTGAAGCGGCTCATCGAAGCGATGAATCACGTAGGCAGCGCGGCAAAAGAGCAGGGTCTCATGCTCGCTTCTCATAATCACACATTCGAATTTGCCTTTGTCGACGGCCGCCCCGCGCTCTATTCCATGATCGAGCAGACCGATCCCAACAACGTGAAATTCGAAATCGATTGCGGTTGGGCTGAAGTGGCTGGTTACA
>Ga0335074_10001839_pt1 | contig 28775 bp, 30 predicted proteins | sample Lox_Sample_23_FD_206715 | JGI IMG/M metagenome (GOLD analysis project Ga0335074, IMG submission 206715) | Soil microbial communities from Loxahatchee National Wildlife Refuge, Florida, United States - Lox_Sample_2.3 | ecosystem: Environmental > Terrestrial > Soil > Wetlands | place: USA... | reverse complement strand
GGCAGTCCACGAGTACCTGAGATAAGCGGTACCAAGACCTGCCCGCTCTTCGAGAAATCCCGTTGCGAGTGGCCGGCATCGGCTGTCTGATTGATGGGCTGCCAATCACGGGAGGAGACATGACGGGCACGTCGCTGCCCACCCCCGCGCTCCACACCGCTCGCCTGCGACTGCGTCCCTTCGACGACGTAGATGCGAACGACCTCTTCGTGCTGCACAGCAACGCCTACGTCCTGCGTTACTGGGACACTCCGCCGTGGAGCGAACGCGCGCGGGCCGAGCGGTTCATCACGGCCTGCCGGCAGATGGCACAGGAGGGCACCGGGGCGCGGCTGGCCGTGGAGCGTGTCTCCGACGGGGCATTCATCGGCTGGTGCAGCCTGAACCGGTGGAATCCGGACTACCGCAGCGCGTCGCTCGGCTACTGCTATGGCGAGGCAGCCTGGGGCCACGGCTACGCGACGGAGGCCGCCCGCGCCGTGCTTCGATGGGCATTCGGCACGCTGGACCTCAATCGCGTTCAGGCTGAGACCGATACGCGCAACGCAGCATCTGCCCGCGTGCTGGAGAAGCTCGGCTTCGTCCGTGAAGGGACGTTGCGGGAAGACTGCGTCGTGAACGGCGAGGTCTCTGACTCGTGGGTCTACGGGCTGCTCAGGCGGGAGTGGCGGCCGTCGTCCGAGCCCGCCCAGTAGCACTCCGTCCGATACAGAACTCATTGCCCTCCGGGTCGGCGAACACCACCCATCCAGTCCCATCCAGTCCCGTCCTCCCGACGCCGATCGGCCAGCACGACAGCACCCAGCCGATCACGCGCTCGACCTGCTCGTCCCCTGTGGTGGACCTCGGCCACAGCTCAAAGTGGATGCGGTTCTTCGCCGTCTTCCCCTCCGGGACGCGCAGCAATCCCAGCCTGGGCAGATGACCTGGCAGCTCCCGAGCGGCCGAACATATCAGACCGCCGGCGAGGTCTACGTCTGCTGACGTCTTCCGGGCAGGGACATCCGCTCAGCACGCGACCGGACAGGCCGAGCCTCAGCTTCGGCCTGTCCGGCATGTCCGCGTGCCTACGTCAGGAACGTAGGCTCCTCGCCGTTCTTGTTGTAGGCGACGACGTAGAGCACACCGTCTCCGCCGGCCGGGGCGGTCAGCGCCCGGCTCACGGCGCGGGTCGCGGGGTTGAACCAGACCACCGAGGTTCTCGGGCCACATGCGCTGAACTCGCGCACCAGCATGCGGTCACCCGACGTCGCGACGACCACGTTGTTGCCCGGGCTGTGCGGCACATTCACCACTGTGACCTTGCCGTTCGCAGCCTGCTTCCCGATGAACTGCGTTCCGCACGCTCCCAGCGCCTGGACGTACAGGCCGCTTGCGAATCGCCAGGCATCCACGTCGCCCAAGTCCGTGCCGCCGGTACGCACCGGAGTCAGCGCGGTCGGGGTCGCACCGCTGACCGGGACGAGCCACAGCTGCGGTGAGCCGGAGCCGGGCGGCAGGCACGAGACGAGCGCCACTGCGGAGGTCCACCACCGCACCGGCGAGCAGCCGCCGTCCTTCTTGATCCCGGGGACGCGCAGCCGGCGAATGACGCCGCCGGCGTTGCTGACCACTTCCGGGCCAGTGGGGCCATTGGTTAGCTCGGTGGCGCCGTCGGGGGCACTCATCGCCTGATCGAACTGATTGCCTTTCACCAGCTGGACCTGAAAGGCCCCGGACAGGTTGTAGCGAGCAACGCCGTCCTGCGAGACCAGGATGTTCTGCCCGGTGGGATGGGTGTAGCCGAGCACGAAACCCACGGACGACGGCAGCCGGAAGGTCGTCAGCTTGCCGGTCGCCAGCGTCAGCTGGTGCATGATCGGGCGCTTGCCGCCGAACTGCTCGAACAGAGCCCGGGACTTGTCGCCGGACCAGTCGATCAGCTGCCAGGGTGTCTTCGTCGCTGGCCACTGGTACAGCTGGTACTTGCCGCCCTCCGGATCCAGCAGGTAAAGCGTGACCGGCTCGGCCTTCTTGTAGGTGCCGGTCGTGTACTCGGCGAGCGTCCAGCCTGGTGCGACCTTGCTCCACGGAACGGCGGTGCGGGCCCCGGTCTGGCCAGCCGTGAGTTCCTGGCCGGCCCGCAGACGCGCTGCAGCCTGTGCGGCTGCCGAGCGGACGGCAGCGCCAAACGAGCCCTGGGTCGGCGCCGCGCTGGCGGCCGTCGTAGCGCCCAGACCGCAGACGGTCGCCGCCGCGACAGCCAGCGCGCCGCTGCGAGCCAGCTTTAGTCCGCGCCCGCGCGCCTGACGCAGAGCGCCGCTCGAATCTGAACGCCACCTAGCTGAAAACCTCATCACAGCAATTCCTCCCCAGCCGTGCTGCTTCCAGGAACACAGATTCAGGAACAGATCTCAGGAGCACAGAGGCGTGGGCGCTCGCCGAGATACAGGCAAGGGGAGGTATCCCCGCTTACGGAGACCTCCCCTTGCCGTCAGCTACTCGACGCCCGAGGGCTCCTCACCGTTCCGGTTGTAGGCGACCACGTCGAGAACTCCCCAGCCGCCCTTCGGCGCGGGCAGCACCTTGGTAACGCTGCCGGTCGCCGGGTCGAACCAGACCAGCGCGTCGTTCGGGAAGCAGCCTTCAAAGACCTCACGTACCAGCATCTTGCTGCCGGCCGTAGCTGTCACGATGTTCGTGCCGTCACTGTGGGGCGGGTTGACAACCGAGACTGTGCCGTTGGCCGCCTGCTTGCCGATGAACTGGTTGCCGCATGCGCCGATCGCCTGCACGTACAGCCCGCTGCGGAACTTCCAGCCGTCCATGTCCGCGAGGTCGATCCCCTTGCCATCGCGTACCGCGGTGAGTGCCGTGGGCGCAGCACCGCTGACCGGAACGAGCCAGAGGCGCGTTCCGTTGATCGTGCCATTGACACCGCACCGGGCCAGTACGACCGTCGCGCTCCACCACCGGGCCGGAATGCAGCCGCCCGACTTGTTGACCGCCGGCACCCGTATGCGGCTGATGACTCCGCCCGTGTTGCTGACCACATCGAGGCCAGCCGGAGCGTCGACCACTTCGCTCTGGCCGTTCGCTGCGCTAATGGCCTGGTTGAACTGGAGTCCCTTGATCAGCCGCATCTGGAACTTGCCAGCGAGGTTGTACCTGGCGATGCCGTCCTGCTGGACGAGGATGTTGTCGCCCTCTGGGTTCGTATAGCCAAAGACCGAGCCGACGCTGGCTGGCAGCTTGAACGAGGTTAGCTTGCCGGTTATCAGGTCGAGTTGCTCCAGTCTGATCCCGCCGCGAGTGACCGGCGTGAGGAGAGCGCGGGTCTTGTCGCCGGACCAGGCGATGAGGCGCAACGGTGCCGTCGTGGCTGGCCACTGGTAGACCTTGTACTTCCCGCCCTGCGGATCTACCAGGTACAGCGCCACCGGTCCGGCGTTCTTGCCGTCGCCGGTCGTGTAGTCCGCGAGCGCCCAGCCCGGCCCGACCTTTGTCCAGGGAACTTCGCTGCGTGTTCCGGTCTGGCCAGCGGCAAGCCCAGACGAGCTTGCCCGGGTCAGGTGCGCCAGGTGCCCGGCAGCACGGGCTGGTGCTGCGGTCGCGGCGGCGACGGTTCCGGTCGCGCAGGCTACGGCAACTGCAAGTGCCAGAGCCGAGTCGCGGAGCACGCCCGGTCGACGGCGGCGTGGCATCGTGCCCCGGTCGGCCGGTCGTGCCGTACGACCGCCGCCCAGGAGGCTGTCGTTACCGGTCATGCAGTTCGATGCGGCCCGGCCGGCAGTGTTCTCGCCGGCGCTGCCAGGACCCAGATTCACGTTAGGTGAGAACCTCACTGCAGCCATCCCTTTCTTGGCGGTGTGACCCTCCAGCAACACAGATGCTCGAGTGCTGGCGCTGGTTGTGAGATGACATGGGGAGGCCTCCCCATCCCGAGACGCTTAAGCCTGCCGCGGTGGGAGACTGCTGGCCATGCTGAGCGGAACCCTGATCGCCGAGAGCATCCGGGTCGGTGCGGAACTGAGCATCGACGGGCTGACCGTCACCAGGATCTACCGGCAAGACGAGCCTGACGAGCCGGCGGGCATGCCGGCCATCTGGACGCTCATCGAGTTCCAGGCTGCCGACGACAGGGCAGACGAACTGTCCCGGAAGCTTGCCGACGTCATGATCGCCGAGGGCGGCTGGTATGCCGACTTCGCGGTGGGCGGTGACCACGTGGTGGTCTTCGCCGGGAGGGTGTTCCGCTACCGCGACGGGGACGAGGCCGGTCGTGCGGAGGCGACCGAATACGGCCTTTCGGTCGGCTGCCCGGCCGATCAGCTCGACTGGGCCTGATGACAGGGCCGGCGACAGGAAGTGTTTGACGTACGCGGCAGGCTGCCTTATGGTCGGCAAGCCGAAGGCAACGTGATCGGGGAACAGGTTTTCGGCGTGCTCTTGATCGTGATGTTCGAGTCGGGCACCTGGCGAGTTAAGCCACCTGAGCAGCTCACCTTCGGCCGGGCGCCGACCTGCGATGTCCGGCTGCCGAACGAGGACCGCGGGATATCGCGGAAGGCGGGCAGCTTCGCCTGGCGGGGCGATAGCTGGTGGCTGACGAACACCAGCGGATCGTCGATGCTGTACCTGTCCGGCGACCTTGGCTTCCGGGCTGACCTTCCGCCTGGGATGGCCCTGCCGCTGCAGCAGTGGCACGCCAAGGTTCGCCTGGATGGCACCCTGACCAGCTACACGCTCCGAGTGCGGCTGCCGGACCTGGACGAGGAGCCCGACGCCGCCGACGTGCGGGCCGCTGACGAAGCGGACCAGCCAGAGGCGAGCCCGGCCAGCACCATGGAGCGAAAGGTCACCAGCCCGGTCACCAGCCCGGTCACCAGCACCAGGCTCCGCGCGCCACTGAACGACGTCGACAAGCTTGTCCTGGCCGCGCGCTTCGAGGACTACCTGACCTGGAAGCACTCAGGGGTCGCGCTGCCGCGCAGCGCCAAGGACGCCGCCGTCAGGATCGGCTGGGAGCCACATGCGGTAGCCAAGCGGTGCGAGAACATCCGCAACCGGTATCAGCGCATCGGGGTGCCAGGCCTGCGGGGCCCGCGTGCTCTGGAGGAGCTCGCCGCGCTGCTGATTTCCACCGGCGAGCTCAGCGGGGAAGACCTCAGGCGCCTGCCGCCCCAGGGCTAACCACGGCAGGGCCAGGCAGCACAAGACTAGCCACGGCAAGGCTAGGCACCGGCGCCGAGCGGCTAGCCGACGAGGGTCTTGACGGCCGCCGTCATCTCCGCGAGCGCCTTCTTCGCGTCTGCGAAGTACATGCTGGTCTTCGGGTTGACATAGAGCTCGTTGTCGATGCCCGCGTACCCGTGGCCCATGGATCGCTTGATGACGATGATGCTGTTGGCGTGGTCCACGTCCAGGATGGGCATGCCGGAGATCGCGGTGCCAGGCCGGCGGGCAGCCGGGTTGGTCACGTCGTTCGCCCCGATCACCAGGGCGACGTCGGCCCGGCTGAACTCCGGGTTGATCTCGTCCATCTCCTTGAGCAGCGGGTAGGGCACGTTCGCCTCGGCCAGCAGTACGTTCATGTGGCCAGGCATCCGGCCGGCCACCGGGTGGATCGCGTAGCTGACATCGACGCCGCGCGATTCGAGAACGTCAGCCAGCGCCGCAACCTCGTGCTGCGCCTGCGCCGCGGCCAGACCATAGCCGGGCACGATGATGACCTTGGATGCGTATGCGAGCTGGATCGCCGCGTCGTCAGCCTGGATGGCATGCACGCTGCCGCTGGGGCCTTCCACCGCGGCGACCGAGTCACCGGTGCCGAACCCGCCGACGATGATGTTCCCGATCGACCGGTTCATCGCGTCGGCCATCAGCTTGGTCAGGATGCCGCCTGAGGCGCCGACCAGCGCGCCGGCGATGATCATCGCCCAGTTCCCGATGACGAAGCCTGCCATGGCGACGGCCGTACCGGTGAACGCGTTCAGCAGCGAGATCACCACTGGCATGTCAGCGCCGCCGATCGGCATCACCATGGAGACGCCGAAGACCAGGGCGGCAACGATCACGACCGCCAGCAGGGCGGTACTCGGGGAGACGATGAGGTACGCGCCCATGCCGATCGCGATGACGACCAGCAGCAGGTTCACGATCCGGGCGCCAGGGAAGCTCACCGGCGCCGAGGTGATCACGCCCTGCAGCTTGCCGGCCGCGATGAGCGAGCCGGAGAACGTCACGCCACCGATGATCACGTCGAGCAGAGTCGTCACCGACGTTGTTGCCGATACCGTCGCGCCAGCCCGCATGTAGTCGTGGATTCCGACCAGCGCCGCAGCGCCGCCGCCGACTGCGTTGAACATGCTGACCAGCTGGGGCATGGCCGTCATCTGCACGGTCCTGGCCGACCACAGCCCGGCGGCGCCGCCGACCAACGCGCCCAGCACCAGCACGATCCAGCCGGTACCCGTGATCATCTCGCCGTGAACGTGGGTCGCCTCGTCGTGGATGATGATCGCGAGGGTGGCCGCGATCGCGAGCACCATGCCTGAAGTGGAGGCCTGGTTGCCGCGCCGGGCAGTGGCCGGGTTGTTCATCAGGTGCAGGCCGAAGACAAAGCAGGACGCCGCCAGCACGTAGATGAGCTGGATGACGATGTCGAACGCGCTCATCCTGACGTGCTCCCGCTTCCCTGCCCGTTAGGACGTGCCCCGTCGGCAGCTGCGTTGATCGCTGGCGCTGAGCCGTTGGCGGCGCGCAGCGCAGGGCCGCTGGCGGCCGACACGGCAGGCCGGCGCTTGAACATCTTCAGCATCCGTCCGGTCACCACGTAGCCGCCGACCACGTTCGCGGCGGCAAACGCGGCGGCCAGGAACGCGATCACGTAGCCGATGGCGTTGTTCGCGGTGACCGCGATCAGCATCGCACCGGCGAGCACGATCCCGTGGATCGAGTTGGCGGCGGACATCAGCGGCGTGTGCAGCGTGGCCGGGACCTTGCTGATGACCTCGAAGCCCACCCACAGGCTGAGTATGAAGATGGTGACGTCAACGAGGAGAACCGGGTACGGCATCGGTGACTCCCTCCTAGCTCTCGGCCTGGTCTGGTGCGGCTTCGTCTGACTGGGCAGATGATGCCTCGGCGGCAGGTGCCTTGGCGGCCGGCGGCTGGGCAGCGGCCGGCCCGGGAGAGCCGCCCAGCACCCGGTGCACGACCGCGCCCCCGGTGGTGATGACCACGCCGGCCTGGAGTTCATCCTCAGGGTCCAGGGCAAGCTGGCCGTCTTTGATCAGGTAGAGAAGCAGCGAGCTGATGTTCCGCGCGTACATGGCCGAGGCGGCAGCAGACATGCTGGAGGGCAGGCCGGACGCGCCGATGACCGTCACGCCGTTCTCCGTGACCACGGTCTCGCCGGGAACCGAACCGGCCACATTCCCGCCCAGCTCGCTCGCGCCCATGTCCACGACGACGGAGCCGGGCGCCATGGCCTTGAGTGTGTCCTCAGTGAGCAGCAAAGGTGGCCGGCGGCCTGGTACCTGAGCAGTTGTGATCACGACGTCGTGCCGTGCGATGTGGCCGGCCAGCTCCTGCTGCTGAGCCAGCCGCTCGTCCTCGGTCAGCTCCCGTGCGTAGCCGCCCTCACCCGAGGCAGGACCGACCGAGGCCAGCTCGATGAAGGTGGCCCCGACGGATTCTGCTTCCGTTCGCGTCTCCGGGCGCACGTCGTACGCCGAGACCACGGCACCGAGCCGCCGCGCCGTGCCGATTGCCTGAAGCCCGGCGACTCCAGTGCCGAGCACGAGAACCTTTGCCGGGCGAGCGGTGCCAGCCGCTGTAATCAGCAGCGGGAAGAACCGGCCGAACGCAGTCGCACCCAGCAGCGCAGCTTTGTAACCGGCGATGTTGGCCTGCGATGACAGCGCGTCCATCGGCTGCGCCCTGGGCAGGGTGCGCGGGATCATGTCCATGCTCAGCGCGCTTACCCCGGCCTTCGCAAGCGCGGCGACCAGATCCGGATCGGTGAGCGGTGCCAGCAGGCCGACAATGACCTGTCCAGGGCGCAGCGCTGCAACTGCGGCCCGATCGGGCTTGCCGACCATGAGCACGACATCTGCAGCCAGTGCATCGGCCCGGCTGACGATGCTGGCGCCCGCGTCGGCATAGCTGCTGTCGTAGTGCCACGCGCGATCGCCTGCGCCGGATTCAACCAGCACTTCAAGTCCCGCCGACTGCAGCTTGCCGACGGCCTCGGGCACCAGGGCAACCCGGCGCTCGCCGGGTGCGCTCTCCTTGAGCACCGAAACCTTCATCGACTGACCTCGCTCGGTCGGCTGGGGGCGTACAAAGCCGTCTGGATGCGATAACAAGTATGGACCGTACCGTTTAGCTGCTTGCTCAGCGGTGGCATTCGCGTTAGCTGCTGTGGCTTTTGCGCCATGGGGGGGTCTGCGTTGCGGCCACCGGCGAACGCTTAATCACGTCCCGCTGGCGCTGGCCACGCAGTTGACCGGGCTTGCCTACCGGAGTCCCGGACATGTCGGCGTATCGTGAGGGGCGGTGCACGCGAGCGGGGGAAGGACGCGGCACCTTGCCCGCGAGCAGTCAGCAGGGAGGGCGATGCCTGGCCTTTCGTCATCGCCGGAGGGTAAGGCTCTCGCCGTGAGGCTGGCTGAGGCGCATCGCCGGCTGGTTGCGCTCGATCTGCCTGGTCCGCTTGCGGCACGGCTGCAGCGGCAGTTCATTGCCGTCTGTGACGCGGCCAAAGCGACTGGCGCGGACACCGAGGTCGCCGAGCGGCGGCTCACGGCATTCCTGGCGGCCCTCGAGCGTGCGGCCGCCAGAATCAACGGATATGGCAGCCGGCCGGACAATTAGTAATCTCGGCTAACCCTGAGTTCGTGCCACTGTCTGCAGGGCAAATAAACTACCGACACAAACGCCATCAGCCGGTGGTGTTTGTGCAATGAGGCTTGATCCCTTAATTTCGGCGATCAGAGGTCGCGAGCCCGGCTTCCCAGCCCGCGCGGCCTCCATCTGCTGGGGGAACGCACGGGGTGAGGAAATGAACAAGCGCGACCTGATTGATGCAATTTCCCCGAGAATGGGGGACAAGAAGACAGCGACCGAGGCGGTCAATGCCGTCCTCGACACCATCCAGGCAACGGTCGCCAGCGGCGACAAGGTATCTATTACCGGATTCGGCGTATTCGAGAAGCAGATCCGGCCAGCCCGGACCGCGCGCAACCCCGCCACCGGGGATCCGGTCAAGGTTCCCAGGCAGTCGGTGCCGAAGTTCCGCGCTGGCTCCGACTTCAAGGCTCTGGTTAACACGCCGGCCAGGGGCCGGCGCGCCGCGAGCCGCAGCCGCTAGCCGGACCCGCTAGCCGGACCCGCTAGCCGGAGCCGCTAGCCGGACGCAGCATCGGGGCGGCCGGACCGCTCCGGCCGCCCCGAAGGCTCATCGGCAGGCCGTGCAGGTTTCGGGCTCGGGGTTGGCGCCCGAGCGCCACCGGGCGGCACTGGGCGGCACGAGCGGCACTGGCCGGCACGAGCGGCACTGGGCGGCACTGGGCGGCACGAGCGGCACTGGGCGGCGCCGCACGCGCTACTCCTCGGGTGCGGGGATCGGCGCGCGGCGGCCCCTGACCGCGAATGCCAGGCCGATCTCCACCAGAGCGACCACGAAGACCGGCGCGGCCACGCCCCAGGCGCCGGTCACCGACGTGCCGGACGCCTCCAGGTACGACCATACGAACACCATGATCAGTGCGGCCGTGGCCAGTCCGCTCAGGGTTGCCTTGCCGAGGCCACAGGTCCGGCGTACTCGCAGCGCCACAGCGGTTGCCGGTCCGCCGACGACGATGCAGGCGAACACGGCGCTGATCATCGCGGTCGTGGCAAGCTGCCCGGCTGTATCGTGCGGCGCCGTCGCGGCGATCATGACGGCCAGGACCGCCGTCGTCACCACCCACATGGTCAGCACCGTCACGAACCAGACCGCGCCGAGAGGCATACACCTGCCCTTCGTCACGACGATCCCCCGGTGCCAAGACGGATACGAAGCTCTCCCGTTCGTGCGCGCGTCAGCCAGAAAGCATCACCGCGCCTGACCATGTGACGCAGGACGGCGCGGTTTCGGCGCACCCGATCTGCCGCCGGCCACCCCGGCGCACGGCCAGTCCGGCCGTGCAGGCTAAACCCGGATGCAGGCATGCGGCGTTAGCGCAGCCCTGTCCGCTTCTTGAGCGCGGTTTGCAGCAGGCGGTCGATGAGGTCGGGGAACGCCAGTCCGCTGGCCTCCCACATCTTCTGGAAGTAGGAGGCCGGCGACAGGCCCGGCATCGTATTGATCTCGTTGACCACGATCTGACCATCAGGCGTGTAGAAGAAGTCGACCCTGGCAAGGCCCTCGCAGGACACAGCCTCGAATGCAGCCCCGGCCAGCCGGCGGATCTCCTCGCGCGCGGTCTCGGGGATCGGCGCCGGAATGGCCATTCCGCTGGCGGCGTCCAGATACTTGGCCTCGAAGTCCCAGAACTCCTCGCCGCCTTCGACCAGGAGCTGGCCGGGAATGCTGGTGTCCGGCGGCGCCCCATCGACGCCCTCCAGCACCGAGACCTCCACCTCGACCCCGTCGATCGCGGCCTCGACGAGCACTTTGGGGTCGTACTCGCGGGCGGCAGCGATCGACGCACGCAGCTGCTCCATGTCGTGCGCCTTGGAGGTACCGATGCTCGAGCCGCCCCTGGCCGGCTTCACGAACAGCGGCCAGCCGAGCTCCGCGATATCGTCCAGCACTCGCTTGGCCTCGACGGACATGGGCTCGCCGGCGGCCGCAGCCTCGGGCGGCGGCCAGTCCCGGTCCCTGACCACGACGTGCGGGCCGACCGGCAGCCCCTTCGCGGCGAAGATCAGCTTCATGTACTCCTTGTCCATGCTGACCGCGCTGGCGAGCACACCGGCCCCGACATAGGGGACGCCGGCCATCTCCAGCAGACCCTGGATCGTGCCGTCCTCGCCGAATGGCCCGTGCAGAACCGGCAGCACGACGTCGACCTCGCCGAACAGGTGCGGAATCTGCGCGGGCGCGCTGGCGACCATTCCGCCGCCGGACCACGGCACCAGAGATGCGCCAGGCTCCGCGACCGCCTCGACGGTGGGCAGCCTGCCTTCGGTCACAGCGAGCTTTTCCGGTGCGTCGGCCACCTGGACCCAGTTGCCGTCGGTGGTGATGCCGACCGGGATGACCTCGTACCGGGACCTGTCGATGGCTCTGAGCATGTTGCCGCCGCCCATGCAGGACACCTGGTGCTCAGGGCCCCGGCCGCCGAACACCACCGCGACTTTGATCTTGCGCTGCTCGCTCACCGATCCTCCGTTCCCCGGTTGCTGCCGTCGTATACCAGCCGGGCCCGGCTCCGCCAGGCCGCGTCGGCTCCGCCAGGCCGAGCCGGCGTCGCCGCCAACGCCCGCATCACTTCGCATGACGCCGCTTGCCGCCCCGTGGTTAGGACGACCGTGACAAGGTGCACCTGGTTAGCTGCCCGAGCGCTCAAATGCCGTAACGCTCCGGCTTGGCGGATCTGCTCGCCAGCAGCAGCACGGCCTGGGCGATCTCCAGCCCGTCATGCATAACACCGGCGATGACCTCGGTAATAGGCATCTCGACGCCGTACTTGCGTGCCAGCATCAGCACTGACTCCGACGACTGGACGCCCTCGACCGTCTGCGTGGTAGTCGCGAGGACCTCCGCAAGCGGAACACCGCGACCGAGCTTCTCGCCGAACGACCGGTTCCTCGCGAGCGGCGAGCTGCAGCTTGCGACCAGGTCGCCGAGGCCAGCCAGGCCAGCGAAGGTGTGCTGGTCCGCGCCGAGAGCCGTCCCGAGCCTGGCGATCTCGGCCAGCCCTCTGGTGATCAGCATTGCCCTGGTGTTGTCGCCGAGGCCCATCCCGACCGCTATGCCGACGGCCAGCGCGATCACGTTCTTGACTGCGCCGCCAAGCTCGCAGCCGACCACATCGGCGTTGGTATACACCCGGAAGTAGGCGGTATGGCAGGCGGTCTGCAGCCTGGTCGCGACCTGCTCGTCCGCGCAGGCCACCACCGTGGCACAGTACTGGCGGGCCGCGATCTCCGGAGCGAGGTTCGGCCCGGTGATCACCGCGATCCGGTCAGGCCCGGCGCCGGTGATCTCGGCGATTACCTGGCTCATCCGCTGGCCGGAGCCCAGCTCAATGCCCTTCATCAGGCTCACCAGGAGCGCTCCGGGCGGCAGCAGGTCGCGCCACGCGGTGAGGTACTGCCGCAGCGTCTGCGAAGGCACTGCGAGCAGGACGAAATCAGCGCCGGCCAGCGCCTCAGCGGGGTCGGCGGTGGCCCGGAGTCCGGCTGGGAGCGCGATGCCGGGCAAGTAGCGTGGCGACTCGTGCCGCGCATTGATGGTGTCGGCCAACTCCTGCCGACGGCACCACAGCGTGGCCGGCGTCCCGGCATCCCAGAGCACCTGGGCGATCGTGGTGCCCCAGGCCCCGGCCCCGAGCACGGCCGCCTTCATCGTGCCGCGCCCCGTTCGAGGGCATTTTTACGGGAACGGCATTCGTCGTGGCCCATGCGCCGGGTCACGGCGCGGTGGTCTCCGACCCAGTGCTTGCGGAGCCAGCGTTCTCGGCGCCCAGGACCCGCGGCTCCGAGTCCCGCTGCAGCGCCCGCAGCGCCTGGCGCTCCTGCCGGCGCGCGATCGCCGCGTGGTAGAACTCGGCCGGCGGTGTCTCGCCGCGCAGGCCGCCGAGCAGCCCGGTCACGTTAGTCATGATCTTGTCGGTGGCCGCCCGCAGTACCGCGTTGGTCAGCGGCTGGCCGGCGAACTCGGACAGGTCAACCGGGGGCCCGGCGACGAACTTGACGGTCTTCCTCGGCAGGAACTTCGGCACGAATTTGCCGTACGGCAGGATCCGCTGGGCGCCCCAGTGTGCGATCGGGACAACCGGGATGTCGGCCTCGAGCGCCAGCCTGGCGACGCCGGTCTTGGCCACCATTGGCCACTGCTTCGGGTCCCTGGTGACCGTGGACTCGGGGTAAAAGATCACGCACGCGTTGTTCTTCGCAGCCAGGTGGGCGGCTTGCTTCAGCACCAGGGCCGCGTCGGCCTGGCCCCGGTACACCGGAAGCTGGCCAAGCCAGCCGAGCACCGGCCCCAGTACCGGGATCGTGAACAGCGACGACTTAGCCAGGAACACCGGGTAGCGGCCCGCGCTGTCGGCGAATAGCGCGACCGCGAAGATGTCCATATACGACAGGTGGTTGGCGGCGAGAATGACCGGTCCGTCGGCCGGGATGTTCTCCTGGCCTCGCCAGTCCAGCCGCATCATCCCTCGGATGCCCGGCCGCAGGATGATCTTGGAGACGGTCCGCCAGGCAGGGGAGTAGCTACCGTCGGCCTGCCTTCGCGCCGTTTTGCCCGCCATCGTTTCCTCCGGCCCTGCCACCTGCTGTACCACCCTGACCTGCCTCAGTCTGTCGGTCCCGCGATGCGGTGTCGAGGCGTCGCGGGAGGATCATACGCATGGCAACTGACGTCGACTCCGCCGCGGTGCCCGCTCGGCCCACGGCCGCCGAACCGCTGGACTGGTCGGTGGTAATCCCCGTCAAGCTACTTGCCCGTGCCAAATCGAGACTCACTGGCCTCGCCCCGCAGGACCGGTCTGCGCTGGTACTGGCCATGGCGGCGGACACGATCGCCGCGGCCGTCCGGGCCGACGGCGTCGGCGCGGTGCTGGTCGTCACCGATGACTCTGAAGTCGGTGCTGTCGCGGCCGATCTCGGCGCGCTGGTCTTGCCGGACGAGCCGGCCACCGGGCTTAACGACGCGCTCGTTCATGGCGCCCGCCATGCTCAGGCCGCCTGGCCGGAACGAGGCCGCGCCGGGCTGGCCGCCGACGTACCCGCGGCGCGGCCGGATGAGCTGTCAGCCGCGCTGTCCGCCGCCGCCCGCCTCGGCACGGCGTTCGTGCCGGACGCCGACGGCACTGGCACAGTGCTCTACGCCGCGACGCCGGGCCGGGAGTTCAGGCCGGGGTTCGGGCCGCGGTCACGGGACCGGCATCGTGCGTCCGGGGCGGCGGAGCTCGGGCCGGACGCGCTCAGGCTGAGCGGCATGCGGCGCGACGTCGACACGATCGAGGATCTGCGCCGCGCTGCCGCACTTGGCGTAGGACCGCGCACCACGGCTGTGCTCTTGGCGAGCGATCTAGCCCGGCTGGTTACCGCGCCTTAGCGCGGGTGCATGATCGTGGAGACTTTGGGGGCGTATACCGCACCTAAGTCTCCATCGAAACGGGGGTTGCCCTAGATGTGCACTATCGGGCAGGTAAGCGTCCTCGTGATGCCAGACACGCCCTGAATCTGCGCGACCACCAGCCGGCCCAGGTCGTCCACGTTGTCCGACTCGGCCCGCACGATAACGTCGTAGGGCCCGGTCACGTCGTCAGCTTGCGTGACCCCGGTGATCTGCCCGATGGCGGAGGCCACCTCGGCCGCTTTGCCGACCTCGGTCTGGACGAGAATGTAAGCCTGCACCATTTGTCCTCCCGGACCGTACCGAGCCATGGATCTTGCCCTCTGGACATCGGGGCCGTGACGGCAACGCTACCGTAGGTGGGCGTCGTGATCAGCAGCGAGTCGAAGGGCCGCGAGGGCGATATGACCGTTGCGGATCTGGGAGAGTTCGGGCTCATTGCGGCGATCCAGGAGCGGCTGCCGCCGGATCCTGTCGCGATCGTCGGCAACGGCGATGACGCGGCCGTGCTGCCGGCCCCTGACGGCCGGGTTGTGGCGACCACCGATCTGCTGGTTGAGGACCGCCATTTCCGCCGGGGCTGGTCGGCGGCAGCCGACATCGGCGCGAAGGCGGCCGCTCAGAATCTCGCCGATGTTGCTGCGATGGGCGCAAGGGCGACGGGACTGCTGCTCGGGCTTGCGCTACCGGGTGACTTGCCGGTGGCGTGGGTGCTGGAGCTCGCCACCGGTCTCGCGGCCGAATGCGCGCGGGCGGGTGCCCATGTGGTTGGCGGCGACATCACCAGTGCGGACGCGGTGATGCTCGCGATCACCGCGCTCGGCGACCTGAACGGCGCAAGCCCGGTCACCCGGGCCGGTGCGCGACCGGGTGACGTGATCGCGCTGAGCAGCCCGGTCGGCGCGTCGGCGGCCGGGCTGGCGCTGCTGACGGCGGGCTGGACCAGCGAGCGGCCGGCGGCTGACGGCTGGTCGGCCGCCGCCCTGATCGCAGCGCACCGAAGGCCGCAGCCGGACTACGCGGCCGGGCCGATTGCGGCCGCGGCGGACGCGACATCGATGATCGACGTCAGCGACGGACTGCTGGCCGACCTCGGCCACATCGCCGCGGCGAGCCGCGTGTGCCTGGACGTGGGATCCGCGAGCCTGCCCGGCACCGCGCCGCTCATGGCCGCCGCAGCCGAGCTCGGCGCTGACTGGCGGCAATGGGCGCTAGCAGGCGGAGAAGATCACGCCCTGGCTGCCACGTTCCCGCAACGGGCCAGCGTGCCGCCAACCTGGACGGTGATCGGAACGGTTCTGGAGGGAGCGGGAATCCTGGTCGATTCCGCCCGCTGGCGGGGCCCGGAGGGGTGGACGCACTTTCGCGGCGGCGAACGAAAAGCATCCAGCTGATCACAGGTCATGGTGTTCACTAGCCCGGCGCGTGCCTGGCTGATATAACCCCCTTGATGCCCCGCCATCGCAGAGAGCGCGTACCCCAGCACAGGGCGCTACGGTCCGCTGACAGTTCGTACCGTCGCGTCGCACTCGATGCTGTCCTGACGAGCGCGCCAGACGCTGGGTCAGGCGATCCGGATGGCGAAGAAACGACGCCGCTCCCGATACTGCTGCCGCTAGCGGTACCGCGCCCGCGTCCGGCCGAAATGGTGCCGGGGACGCGGCCGCATTCGCACAGCAAGCGGCGCGCAGCACCGGACAGCAGTCCGGCCCTCTCTGTCCCGCACGGCGTCGCGCGCGGGGTGCTCGTGACGCCGTGGTTCGCCGCGGCTTCCGGGTTCGTGATCGCGGTGTCGATGTGGGTTCTCTGGCCGCACGCTGACCTCCACATCCTGGCTGGCGGGGCTACCGCAAACCTGCCGTACAACGGAGGCGGGAACGGGGAAGACAACGGCGCTACCAAGGACCATCACACCGGGTCGACGGCATCGCCGCTGCACAGTGACGCCCGCGGGGCAGACCGCCGGGATCGGGCCAGCGGCCAGGCCGATGGCACCAAGGCCGCCGGGGCGGCCGTTCGCTACTACGTCGTCGCGAACAGCCACGGCTTCTTCGACATCGTGATCACCGTGCCGGGCAGGCACGCCCGCACGCATTGGGATCTCGGGTTCCTGCTACGCGGCGACGAGAACATCCGCGTGTACGGTGCGGACTGGCAGGCCTCAGGCCAGGGCGGAATTGCGAGCGAGCTGACCCCGGGCGCGGAGCCGGGGCGCGGGCAGCAGCCGTTCGAGAACCCGGTGCCGGGCCGTCACCGCCGTGAGGTCAGCTTCGAGGTCTCCGGCGCTGGCCCGAATATCAGGCCGACCGCGTGCGTCCTCAACGGGAAGACCTGCCACTTCACCGAGGTCAAGTCCTAACGCCACGCCTGGAGCTGAGGCGTCTTAGGCGGTCCGCTTAGTCGGTCTGCACGGCGAAGCCACTGATCATCGCGCGCAGCGTCGCGGCGACGGCATCTCTGGTCGCCTTCGGCTCCGGCGAGCTGGCGATGAGCAGTCCTGCCCGAGTCAGGGCACCGAAGAGCAGCCGGGCCAGCGTCGGCGGGTCGGCCACGTGCAGCGCGCCGGACTCATTCGCTGCCGTCAGCGCCTCGATGGTGGCAGCGAGCGCGTAGCGCTCGTCCAGCTCGGTGAAGCGGACGAGCCCGAGCACGGCCGGTGCGTCGGTGATGATGATTCGCTGAACCTCCGGCTCGAGCACCATGTCGAGGAATGCGCCGACTCCGGCGACGAGCAGCTCGACCGGATCCTCGGTGTCGCTTGCGGCTTGCAGCGACGCGGTCATCATGTCGGCGTGCACCTGCTCGAACACGGCCTCGAACACTGCGGCCTTCGTCGGGAAGTGGTGGTACAGGGCGCCGGTTGTCACCCGCGCCTCCCGCGCGATGTCCTCCACCGACGTCCCCGCGAAACCACGGCTGCCGAACAGCGACCGGCCCGCCGTCACGAGCGCCGCCCTCGTCTGGGCTACCTGCTCGGCGCGTAGCGAGGCCGGGACGCCTCTGCTCTCATCCATTCCCACTGTGTAGCTCAATCGCGGGGCTTGTGCACATCGGCACACTGTTGCACACCGGCGCGCGGTTGCACATCGGCATGCGCTGACATAGTGTTGCTATCTAACAGAGCTAGCTTATTCAGTGGAGGTGCGCAATGTCGGATTCGGTCGAGATCCCTGCGATCGAGGCTGTTCGAGCCGACCGGGCGGCGCTGCTCGAGATCGGCGCCCGACTGACTGACGAGGACTGGCGGGCCCCCTCGGGGTGCGCCGGCTGGAGCGTCCAGGATCTGGTCACCCACCTGGCAAACCTGTTCTGGCTGGCAGTCGACGCGCAGCAGCTGCCGGACACCACGGGAATGCCAACCGAGCGTGCCCAGGACGTTGCGGTCGGTGCGCGTCGCGGCCGCTCGCCAGCCGAGGTCTTCGAGGACTACGAGAAGGTCAGCGAGAAGGGGCTGGGGCTCATAGCCGAGCTTGCGGCACTCGATGTCGAGATGCCGCTCGGCGGCGACTTCGGGACCTACTCCAGCAGGGTGCTGCCGTGCGCCTTCGCCTTCGACCACTACACGCACATCCGGGCGGACCTGTTCAAGCCGCGGGGGCCGCTCGATGGCGAGCCGCCGCCATCGGACGAGCTGCGCGTCGCGGCGGCTCTCGGCTGGATTGAGGCTGCCCTGCCGCAGCAGAATCCCGCCGCTGTGGCGGCCTGCACGCTCGACCTCCAGATCACCGGCACCGGGGCACGCGTGATCAAGTTCGGGTCTGGCGGTCCGGCGGCATCGATCACCTCCGACGCTCCGGCGCTGGTCCGGTGGATCACGCACCGCGGGAGCTGGGCCGAGCTCGGTGTTCAGGCGTCCGGCGACGAACAGGCGCTCGGCACTGCCAGAACGCTCAAGGTGTTCTGACGAGCCGACTGGCCGCCCGCGGACGTGACGGAACTCTGCCTGCTGACCGTGCCCGTAGTCTGACGGTATGAGGGACGACCAGCTAACTGCGCCGACTCCGCCGCGGGTGCTCGCCATCGCAGGCTCGGACTCGGGCGGCGGTGCTGGAATCCAGGCTGACCTGAAGACCATGCTGGCCATGGGCGTGCACGGGATGACCGTGATCTGCGCGGTCACCGCCCAGAACTCGGTCGGCGTCCAGGGCTACTGGGAGCTGCCGCCCGAGGCCGTGCGAGCCCAGCTCGAGTCCGTGCTGAGCGACATCGGCGCGCAGGCCATTAAGACGGGCATGCTGGCCTCGCCGGTGCTGGTCGGCGTGGTGTGCGACGAGCTTGCCCAGGTGGCAGCGCCGGTTGTCGTCGACCCGGTGGCGGTCTCCAAGCACGGCGATAGCCTGCTGTCTGCCGGGACGGTTGAGGCCATCAGGGACAGGCTGCTACCGCTCGCCACGGTCATCACGCCGAATCTGTCCGAAGCCGAGCTCCTCACCGGCATGAAGATCAGCGATGAAGATCAGATGCTGACCGCGGCCAGGCTGATCAACTCGATGGGTCCGCAGTGGGTGCTGGTCAAGGGCGGGCACCTGGCCGGCCGGGCGGTCGACCTGCTCTACGACGGCGTGAACGCGCACAGATTCCCGGCCGAGCGGATCGACAGTGTGCACACGCACGGGACCGGCTGCACGCTCGCCTCAGCGATAGCGTCACGGCTGGCCCTCGGCGACGATGTGCCAAGCGCTGTCAGCGCCGCGAAGGAGTACGTGACCGGGGCGATCGCCGGCGGCTTTCCGCTAGGCGCCGGGATCGGGCCAGTCGATCATGGCTGGCGACTCCGGACGCGGAGCTCAGCCGGTCACTAGCCGCCGCCGGCTCCCGCCGCCCACTGCCGGCGGTGCCGACTGGCCTAGCGCGTGACGGTGATCTTGCCGGCCTTGATGCAGGACGTGCACACGTTCAGGCGGCGCGGCGTCTTGCCGACAAGCACGCGCTTGCTCTGAATGTTCGGGTTCCAGCGGCGGGGGGTGCGGCGGTGCGAGAACGACACGTTGTTGCCGAAGCCCGGTCCCTTGCCGCACACGTCGCAGACGGAAGCCACGGGATCGCTCCAGTTCGGGAGATGGTCTGAGAGATAACTAGCAGGCAGCAGCCGTGCCAGTCGTCGAAGGATATCCGACGAACCGGGTGTGGCGCGACTTGGCCTGCCAGCCCGGTCCCTGCCGCGCGCTGCCCGCCCGATGACGGTGCCCGGGCCTATCCTTGGCCCGTGGTGACGGCGACGGTGCGGACGGCGACGGCAGGCCAGGTCTGGCATGGCTGGCCTGGCTGACCCGCTCAGGGCGGTCGTCGGCGACAAGGCGGCTAAGCGGCTGGCCTCGGCCCTTGACCTGCGCACGGTCGGCGACCTGCTCAGCTACTACCCGCGGCGGTACGAGCGGCGCGGCGAGCTGACCGACCTGGTCAGCCTGAAGGACGGCGACCACGTCACGGTCCAGGCCGAGGTCGCCTCGGTCTCCAGCCGCCGGATGCGGAACAGGTCAGGATCGATCCTCGAGGCGGTGGTGACGGACGGCCGCGGCCGCCTCACGCTGACGTTCTTCGGCCGCGGCCGGCAGGACTTCCGCGAGCGCGAGCTTGCGCCCGGCACCCGCGGGCTGTTCTCCGGCCAGGTGTCCAGCTTCCGCGGCAAGCGACAGCTGACCCATCCGGAGTACGAAGTTCTGGGAACGGGGCCGTCCGGCGCCCGTGCCGCCGAGTACGCCGCGGAGATCATCCCGGTGTATCCGGCCACCAGCCAGATGCCGTCCTGGAAGATCGCGGACTCGGTCGAGCTTGCCCTCCACGCGCTGGATGTCCCTGACGACCCGCTGCCGGAGCAGATCCGGCGCCGGCACGGCCTGTGCGGTTACGCCGATGCGCTCCGCGGTATCCACCGGCCGGTCGACATGGCCGACGTGCAGCGCTCGCGCGACCGGCTGAAGTGGGACGAGGCGTTCGTGCTGCAGGTGCTGCTCGCCCAGCGCCGGCTCGCGGCGACCAGTTACACGGCGATCCCGCGCCCTGCGGTTGAGGGCGGGCTCGCGGCCGAGTTCGACGCGGCCCTGCCGTTCGAGCTGACGATCGGCCAGCAGCTCGCGGGCGCGACGATCGCGGATGACCTGGCGCTGGACCATCCGATGCACCGGCTGCTCCAAGGCGAGGTCGGCTCCGGCAAGACCGTGATCGCCATGCGAGCGATGCTGCAGGTCGTCGACGCTGCCGGGCAGGCAGTCCTGCTGGCGCCGACCGAGGTGCTCGCGCAGCAGCACTACCGGTCGATCGCAAGCCTGCTCGGCCCGCTGGCGATGGCCGGCCAGCTTGGTGGCGCCGAGCACGCGACCAGGCTCGCCCTGCTGACAGGCTCGCTGGGTGCCGCCGCGAGGCGCAGGGCGCTGGATGAGGCCGAATCCGGAAGCGCCGGGATCATTATCGGCACCCACGCACTGCTCGAGGACCGGGTGCAGTTCGACGACCTGGGCCTCGTCGTGATCGACGAACAGCACAGGTTCGGGGTGGAGCAGCGCGACGCCCTCCGCGACAAGGCTGGCGACGGGCGGCCGCACATGCTGGTCATGACCGCGACGCCGATCCCGCGGACGGTGGCCATGACCGTCTTCGGTGATCTCGACGTCTCGACCCTGACCGAGCTGCCAGCGGGCCGGTCGCCGATCAGCACGCACGTCGTTCCGGTCGCCGAACGGCCGCATTACCTGGCGAGGACCTGGGAGCGCATCAGGGAGGAAGTCGCAGCCGGCCGGCAGGCGTACGTTGTCTGCCCGCGCATCGGCGGGGACGGGCCGGCCCGTGTGCCTGACAGCACTGCATCTGTCAGCGCTGCTGCGGACGACGGCCTGCTGGAGTTCGACGACGGCGACAGCGGGGAGGGCGGCGGCGCCGGGCGGCCGCCGACCGCTGCCGTCGAGCTGGCCGCCGAACTTGCCGCCGGGCCGCTGGCCGGGCTCCGGCTGGCGGTCCTGCACGGCCGGCTGCCGCCGGACGAGAAGGACAAGGTGATGCTCGCGTTCGCCGACGGGCTGGTCGACGTGCTGGTCACGACCACCGTGGTCGAAGTCGGCGTGGACGTGCCGAACGCCGTGGTCATGGTGATCATGGACGCAGAGCGGTTCGGCGTGTCCCAGTTGCACCAGCTGCGCGGCCGCGTCGGCCGCGGCAGCAACCCCGGCTTGTGCCTGCTGGTGACCGAGGCCGGCGAGGAGGCACCGGCGCGAGCACGGCTGCAGGCGGTGGCCGGCACCCTCGACGGGTTCGCGCTGTCGCGGATCGACCTGGAGCAGCGCCGTGAGGGCGACGTGCTCGGCACGGCGCAGGCGGGCCGCAAGTCCAGCCTGAAGCTGCTGCAGTTGCTGCGGGACGAGGACCTGATCAGCCAGGCACGGGAGGAAGCCGCCAGCGTTGTCGACGCCGATCCGGCGCTGGCCGGGCAGCCGGGGCTGGCTGCGGCCGTGCGGGCGCTCGTCGATGCCGAGGAAACCACGTTCCTGGAAAAGGCGTGACTAGCCGCAGCATGGCCGCGCGCACGCTCGCCGCGGCCCGGGCGTGACCAGGATCATCGCCGGGGTGGCCGGCGGCCGCCGGCTGGCGACCACGGCCGGCCGGACCACCAGGCCGACCAGCGACCGGGCCAGGGAAGGCCTGTTCTCGACGGTTGAGGCGCTCCGCGGCGGGCTGGACGGCGCGGCGGTGCTTGACTTGTACGCGGGTTCCGGGGCCGTCGGGCTGGAGGCGCTGTCCCGCGGGGCTGCGGACGTGCTGCTGGTCGAGGCGGACGCGAGGGCCGCCCGGGCAATCAAGGCGAACGTCGCGACCGTCGGGCTGCCGGGCGCCCGGCTCGTCGCCGACAAGGTAGAGCGGATGCTCGCGCGCGGACCGGAGGCAGCCTTGCTGGTGGCGAGGGCAGGGCCGGGCGAGGCGGTGGCGCCGCGGGACTTCGTCTTCGCTGATCCGCCGTACGCCGTCGGCGACGACGAGGTGACCAGGATGCTGACGTTGCTGGCCGACCGGGGCTGGCTGGCGCCGGCCGCGCTGGTCGCGGTCGAGCGGGCCAGCCGGTCCGGCTCGCCTGCCTGGCCGGCCGGGTACGAAACTGGCAGGTCCCGGCGATATGGCGAGGCTACGCTCTGGTACGGTCACGCCGCAGGTGCGTAGCCTGCGAGTAATACCCCCGACGGGAGCGTGAACCGGAGTGCGGCGCGTAGTCTGCCCAGGCTCTTTCGACCCGGTGACCAACGGGCACCTCGACATCATTTCCCGCGGCGCGCAACTGTACGGCGAAGTGGTTGTAGCGGTTGGCGGGAATCCCGCCAAAACTACCCTTTTCACCCCCGCTGAGCGGGTCGAGATGATTCGGGAAGCGACCGAGAAGCTGGACAATGTCCGCGTCGACCACTTCGAGGGGCTCATCGTCGATTTCTGCCGCGCGAATAACGTCTCGGCGATCGTGAAGGGCCTGCGAGCCGTCAGCGACTTCGATTACGAGATGCAGATGGCGCAGATGAACTACAGCCAGGCCGGGGTCGAGACGCTGTTCATGACAACGAACCCGCTGTATGCGTTCCTTTCGTCGAGTCTGGTGAAAGAGTTCTGCAAATACGGCGGGGATGTCAGCGGCCTGGTTCCGCCTGGGGTGCTGGAGCGACTAACGAGCCGCCTCCGCCCATGAGCGCTGGTTGTGATCGCGTGCGTTAGTGCGCCAATCCGGGACTAACTTCGCCCGTGATCGCTGTCTGGCATCTGAAGTTGGGGTAGCCGCCGCGCGGCCGGTAAGATGATGTGACACCGTGTCGTCGCCGCACTTAACCATGCCACCGTGCCAATTGCCATGCCAGAGTCATCAACCAAGCACTTCAGGGGCCTCGACCTCAGGGATCCGCTGGTTTTCGATACCAGGGACCTCGGGCCCGGCGTAGCGCGTACCCTGACGCGTACCGTCCCGGCGCCTGAGCACATGGGAGTCGAGATGGCCAGGGTCCCGGCTGGCGCAGACCTTGAGCTTGAAGTACAGCTTGAGGGAGTCACCGAGGGCGTGCTGGTGACGGCGTCGGTGACGGGGCCGCAGGCTGGCGAGTGCGCCCGGTGCCTGGAGCCGTTCACCGCGGAGTTGAAGGTCAGCTTCCGGGAGCTGTTCGTCCAGAATGGGCGAGACGAGCTTGCCGATGCCGAGGCTGAGGACAGCTACCGGCTGGACGGCAGCGGGCTCCTCGACCTGGAGCCGGCCCTGCGCGACGCTATCGTGCTTGAGCTGCCGCTCTCGCCGCTGTGCGAGGACGCTTGCCAGGGCCTGTGCGTGGAGTGCGGGATTCGGCTCGCGGACGCGGAGCCCGGGCATCGGCACGAGCAGCATGGCGCGATGTGGGAGGCGCTGAAGGACTTTCGCGCGGGCCAGCCAGCAGGCGGGCCTGGCGCGAGCGAAGTACCGGACGGGACAGCCGGACCGGCGACCACGACGGACCGGGCGGATTCCGTGCCGGGACAGGCAAAGGAGCAGTGAAGTGGCAGTACCGAAGCGGAGGATGTCCCGCAGCAACACGAGGTCGCGCCGGGCGAAGTGGAAGGCGTCGGCGCCGACGCTCGCGATCTGCCCGAACTGCCGCGAACGCAAGCTCCCGCACACCGCGTGCCCGACCTGTGGCACGTATAACCGGCGTCAGGTCATCACGCCTGCCTGAAAAGCGCAGCAGCGGCAAGCGTGAACGGGCGCAGAGGAGAGGGGTGCCGCGCGAAGGGACTGGCTGGTGACTGACTCACCTGCTGACGAGGCGGCCGTGGTTCAAGCGCGGTCGTCTGGTTCTGGTGTCCGCACTAACAGCGCAGCAGCCAGGATCACTGCGCGGACCGACGAGAATTCCGGCGCAGCCGACCAGCATGAGGGAGCTGCCAGCCAGGATGCCAGCTGCCAGGGCACGGACGCGCGCGCCAGCAGCGACCGGCCGGCCAGCCCGAACGATGAACTGGTCCGCAAGCTGCAGGTTCCAGTCGAGGCTGAGCTTCTCGAGCGCGCGCTCATGCACCGCTCCTACGCCTACGAGAACGGCGGGCTGCCCACGAACGAACGGCTTGAGTTCCTGGGCGACTCCGTGCTCGGCCTCATCGTGACCGACACGCTTTTCAACTCCTACCCTGACCTGCCGGAGGGCCAGCTGGCGAAGCTGCGCGCCGCCGTCGTCCAGATGCGTGCGCTCGCCGGTGTTGCCCGGGGTCTTGACCTGGGCGCCTACGTGCGGCTCGGGAAGGGCGAGGATGGCACCGGTGGCCGAGACAAGGCGTCCATCCTCGCGGACACCCTGGAAGCCGTGATCGGTGCCGTCTACCTGGATCAGGGCCTGGTGGCTGCGGATGCCCTGGTGCACCGGCTGTTCGATCCCGTCATTGCCAGGTCAGCGCGGCTTGGCGCGGGGCTGGACTGGAAGACCTCGCTGCAGGAACTGACCGCGGCTGAGCTTCTCGGAGTGCCCGAATATCACGTCGAGGAGAGCGGGCCCGACCACCAGAAGTCGTTCCGGGCGTTCGTCCGGATTGGCGCGCAGACCTACGGTGAAGGCGAGGGCCGGTCCAAGAAGGAAGCCGAGCAGCAGGCCGCCGAGGCTGCCTGGAACTCGATCAGCGAGCGCATGTCGGCGGCGTCCGATCAGGCCGGCAGCGCCAAGGCTGACGCGTCGGGCAAGGCTGACGGGTCAGGCCCGGCGGACGGGTCAGGCAAGGCTGACGGGTCAGGCCCGGCTGACGGATCCGCGCGAGCTGACGGGTCCGCGCCGGCTGGGCCTGCGCAGACCGAGGCGCCCGCGCAGGACCGGTTCTAGGCCGGACAGGTCCAGTCCGTGCCAGAGCTGCCCGAAGTCGAGGTGGTCCGGCGCGGGCTCGAGCAGTTCGTGGTCGGCAGGCGGATCAAGACTGTCGAGGTCCTGCACCCGCGAGCCGTCCGGCGCCATGAGGCCGGGCCGGCCGACTTCGCCGCCAGACTGACCGGGCGGACCATCGACGGAGCCAGAAGGCGCGGCAAGTACCTGTGGCTGCCGATCGGCGACGACGCGCTGCTGGCACATCTCGGCATGAGCGGTCAGCTGCTCGTCGGCCCCGCCGAGGCGCCGCTGTCGCCCCATGTGCGCGTCAGGTTCACCTTCGACGACGACAGCACGGACTTGCGCTTCACCGATCAGCGGACGTTCGGTCACCTGCTGCTGGCGGATGACGGCGCCGAGCTGCCGAAGATCATCGCGCACATCGCGCCTGATCCGCTGGAGGATGCGTTCGACCTCGAGTGGCTCACAACCCGGCTGCGGACCAGGAAGACCGGCATCAAGCGAGCGCTGCTTGATCAGTCGCTCGTCAGCGGCGTCGGAAACATCTATGCCGACGAGGCACTGTGGCGGGTCAAGCTGCACTGGGCGAGAGCTGCCGACCGGCTGCGCCGTGGCGAGGTCACCGGGCTCGTCGCTGCGGTGGTGGACGTCTTCGGCGAAGCGCTCAAGGACGGCGGGACGAGCTTCGACAGCCTGTACGTGAACGTCAACGGCGACAGTGGTTACTTCGAGCGCTCGCTTAACGTGTACGGCCGGGCCGGCGAGCCGTGCCGGCGGTGCGGAGCCCTGATTCGCCGGGACGCATTCATGAACCGGTCGTCTTTCAGCTGCCCGGTCTGCCAGCCGCGGCCGCGGAACGGCCGCTGGTGACCGGCGCCCGGCTGACCGCCTGGGTCGAGGGCCGAGTGCAGGGTGTCGGGTTCCGCTGGTGGGTACGGTCCAGGGCGCTTGAGCTCGGGCTGGCGGGCTATGCGGAGAACCTGCTCGATGGCCGGGTCAAGGTGCTTGCTGAGGGTGCTGAGGAGAACTGCCGTGCGCTGCTCGGGCTGCTCGAAGGCGGGGCGGACGCTGGCCGTCCCGGCTGGGTGAGCCGGGTGACGTACCGGTGGGCAGACGCCGTCGGCAGCCTGTCTGGATTCTTCGAGCGGTAGCTGCGGACCGTCCAGTCCGATAGTTCCCAGAGAGAACGTTCCTCGTCGCATGCGGCCATTCGCACCGCTGCCGCTCGCGTCCTGGCGGCTGCCTGGTGCTAGGCCCGTGACCTGCGTGATCAGCCAACTTGACCTAATAGGCTTGACGGTGGGACCATACCAGTGTTAACCAAGCGCGCAGCCGTGTCCGGCATCAGCGCGTATGCCCACTCTGGTCACTCAGTGTGGAGGACCCTACACAATGGCAAAGGCTCTACTCGGCCACGTCGGCGGGCCGGATCCCCGCATGGTCTCAGAGATGCGCCGCTTGCAGCAACGAGTACGCGACCTGGAGGCAGAGCTTGCGCGCCTTCAGGACGAGAATGATGTGCTTGTGGCTTCATCGGTGGGTCAGGACCTGCTGGTTCAGGTTCGCGAGCCGGCGCTCACCTGACGCTTTTCTGGCTGACGGTGCTCGCTAGCGGCGCCCCGTAGACGGGGCGCCCGGGCAGCAGCAAACCGCGAGGGACGCTATCCAGCGTCCCTCTTCGGCTGTCTGGGGGTAGTTGCCCCGCTGAGACCCCACCCGCCGGAGGCGGCCTGCCGCGCGGCGGAGGCGGCGGCGGCCCGCAGGCTCCGGGAAGGCGCCATGCGCCGCGTCGGCACAAACGCCATATTTACACCAGAACCGTGTATATCGGATCGGCTATCTGCGTGCCTGCGCTAGGCGGCGACTGCCTCAGGGTAAATTGCCAACGATGGTGGTCGCGTGGCCTTTCGTCATCGGGGCCAGGTGGCCAGTGGGCCGGGGAGGAGTCGGCAGGTGTACCTGAAGACCCTCACCTTGCGTGGTTTCAAGTCATTCGCATCCGCGACGTCACTGCGATTCGAACCGGGCATTACCTGCATAGTCGGGCCGAACGGCTCAGGCAAGTCCAACATCGTCGACGCGTTCTCCTGGGTGATGGGCGAGCAGGGCGTCAAGCCGCTGCGCGGCGGCAAGATGGAGGACGTCGTGTTCGCCGGCACCGCCGGCCGCCCGCCGCTTGGCCGCGCTGAGGTGACCCTCACCATCGACAACAGCGATGGCACGCTGCCGATCGACTATTCCGAAGTAACGATCAGCCGGCTGCTCTTCCGCTCCGGGCAGAGTGAGTACGCGATCAACGGCGACCAGTGCCGGCTGCTTGACGTCGCCGAGCTGCTGTCCGACACAGGGCTCGGGCGTGAAATGCACGTCATCGTCGGCCAGGGACAGGTCGACGAGGTGCTGAACGCCGGGCCGGATGCGCGCCGCGCGCTGATCGAGGAAGCCGCCGGAGTCCTCAAGCACCGCCGGCGCAAGGAGAAGGCGGTCCGCAAGCTCGACTCCATGCAGGCCAACCTGACCAGGCTGGTGGACCTGACCGGCGAGCTGGGCCGCCGGCTGAAGCCGCTCGGCCGCCAGGCTGAGATCGCGCGCAGGGCGGCGGTAATCCAGGCGAGCCTTCGCGACGCGCGGCTCAGGCTGCTCGCAGACGACTACGTCACGCTCGCGGCCGAGCTCACGCAGGACGAGACCGCCGAGGCGGCCGCTGCCGAGCTGCGCGCATCGCTTGAGGCTGCGCTGGCTCAGGCGAGGGAGCAGGAAGCCGAGCTCGAGGCGGCCGAGCAGCAGCATGCGCCGCGGCTGGCAGCCGCGCAGGACGCGTTCTTCACGCTGACCGCTCTGGCCGAGCGGATGCGCGGCCTGCTCACGCTCGCAGCCGAGCGGCAGCGGAACCTCTCGGCGCCGGAGCCTCAGCGGGCCGGGCGCGACCCGGACGAGCTGGAGGCGGAAGCCGCTGAGCTGCGGACCTCGGAATCGGACCTGGCCGAGCGCCTGGCGGCCGCGCGGCAGCAGCTGACCGCAGCGGTGGCAGCGCGCACGAAGGCAGAGAACGCGCTGGCAGAGAACGAGCGGCGGCTCGCGGCGGACGCCAAGGCGGCAGCGCAGCGGGCGGACCTGCTGGCCCGGCTGCGCGGGCAGGCAGAGGCGGCCGCCAGCCGGGCCGCCGCGGCGCAGGAAGAGGAAGGGCGCCTCGCCGAGGCGCAGGCACAGGCGCGGGCCAGGGCCGAGCAGGCGCAGGTGGAGTACGCAGCCTTGCAGGATCTGGTGTCCGGGCGGGAGCAGGGCCGTGCTGACCTGGCGGCCGCGCACGAGCGAGCGGCGGCGGAGCTGACGGCCGCTTCGGCGCGAGTCGGAGAGCTGCGCAAGGCCGAGCATGCCGCGAGCGACCAGCGGGCGGCGCTGCGGGCCAGGGCGCAAGCGCTCACCGAGGCGGTCACCAGTGGCGCGGATGCCTCGGCAATGCTGCTGGCTGGTCCGGCCGCCTTTGACGGGGTGCTCGGGCCGCTGGCTGAGCTGCTGACCGTCCAGGACGGCGCTCAGGAGGCCATTGCTGCCGCACTCGGGGCTGCTGCCGGGTCAGTGGTGATCTCCGGCAGCGACGCTGCGGTCGACATCCTGAGCGCGCTGCGCAACGAGAACGCGGGCCGGGCCGGGCTGGTGATCGCGTCTGCGTCCGCGTCGGCGGTGCCGAGGCTTCC
>Ga0335074_10001838_pt1 | contig 28778 bp, 27 predicted proteins | sample Lox_Sample_23_FD_206715 | JGI IMG/M metagenome (GOLD analysis project Ga0335074, IMG submission 206715) | Soil microbial communities from Loxahatchee National Wildlife Refuge, Florida, United States - Lox_Sample_2.3 | ecosystem: Environmental > Terrestrial > Soil > Wetlands | place: USA... | reverse complement strand
TCGGGAAATGTCGACACGCTCCTCGTAGGCGCGCACAAAGTGTTGCCAGCGAATCGTTTGTCTGGGCGTGCCCCGCGCGGGTGATCGGCGCGTCCGAAGCTAGAGCGCGGCGGCCATCAGACGGTCCCGTAGACGGGGAACGACGAAATCGACGAACGCGCGCAGCTTGAGCGGCAAACGTTTATGCTTATCGTAGACCAGATGCACCGGATGGGGGGCGGGCTCGTAGGCTTCGAGCAGCAGCCGCAACAGGCCGCCCCGCACATGGTTGACGACCTGGTAGGAATTGGCCCTGACCACCCCCGCGCCTGCCAAGCCCGCATCGATTGCCGCGTCGATGGTGCTGACGCTGAGACGCGATCTGAAAACTACGGCGAGCTCGTTCCCGTCTGACCGGTAGCGCCAAGTGGTGGGGGACGACACGCCCTCGAACGAGATTACGTCATGGTTGGCGAGATCCTCCGGCACGGCCGGCGCCGCGCGCGAGCCGAGATACACCGGGCTTGCGCAGGTCACCCGGCGGACGACGCCCAGCCGGGTCGCGATCAGGCTGCTGTCGGGAAGATGGCCGATCCGCAGGGCGACGTCGACCTGATCGTCGAGAAAGTGGGTCACTCGATCGGTCAGCATGAGCTCGACAGACACCTCGGGAAACGCTTCCAGGAAGGTGATGACGACGGGCAGGACGTGCAGTCGGCCGAACATCGTTGGGGCGGTGACCACCAGGTCGCCCTTGGGCGCGGTGTACTCGCCGGCCGCGGTGCGCTCGGCCTCGTTCAGGTGCTCCAGGATCGTTCTGGCCGACATGACGTAGGTCCGGCCGGCAGCCGTCAGCTCCAGGCCCTTGGACGAGCGGATCAGGAGGTCCGTATTCAAGTGGCTTTCGAGCTCTGACACTTTGCGGCTCACGGTGGCGAGTGGCTGGCCGAGTTTGCGGCTGGCCTTGGAGAGGCTGCCGCACTCCACCGCCGTGAGCATCACCTGCATCGCGTCCAGACGATCCATAAGCCTACCAAGCTGTGGAACGACACCTCCTTACTCCACGGAGCCGGACCCTTCCACTGCATGGGAGACTGCTTCCCGAAATCGACTGCTGCATGATCTGTCCGGGAGGGCCGACGTCATCCCCGTCGAAACAAGGCGGCCTCGGTCGCACAATTCGGGAGATCGGGTGATGACCGTCCGCTTCGAGACCGTCGATGTCGATGGCCTAAAGATGGTCTACCGGTCTGCTGGCGATCCGAGTGCGCCGGTCGTGCTGCTGCTGCACGGCTTCCCCAGCGCCAGTCATATGTTCCGCGATCTGATTCCGGAGCTGGCCGGCAAGTATCGCGTCGTCGCCCCGGACCTGCCCGGCTTTGGCATGACCGAGCAACCCGCCCGTGACGTCTTTGCCTACACCTTCGGCAATATCGCCAAAGTGGTCAGCCGCTTCACTGAAGTGCTCGGCCTGAAACAGTTCGCCATCTATGTCTTCGACTACGGTGCCCCGGTCGGCTTCCGTTTGGCGCTGGCTCATCCTGACCGCATCAGCGCGATCGTCTCTCAGAACGGCAATACCTACCTGGAAGGCGTCTCCGAGGCCTTCGCCCCTGTCCAGGCCTACTGGAACGAGCCGACCCAGGCCAACCGTGACGCCTTGCGCGGCTTCCTGGCCCCGCAGACCACCCTCTTCCAATACACCCACGGCGTGAGTGACCCGGCGCTGGTGTCGCCCGATGGTCGCAACCTCGACGACTTCTACCTGGCGCGCCCCGGCAACGACGAGATCCAACTGGACCTGCTCGGCGACTACAAGACCAACGTCGCGCTCTACGGCGACATCCAGGCCTATTTGCGCGACGAGCGCCCGCCTGTGCTGGCCATCTGGGGGAAGAATGACCCCTTCTTCACCCCGGCCGGCGCCGAGGCCTTCAGACGGGACGTCCCGGACGCGGAGGTGCGCTTCGTCGACAGCGGCCACTTCGCCCTGGAGACCCACGCCCGCGAAATCGGCACAGCCATGCGCGCCTTCCTCGCCAAGCATCTGGACTGACGCCCAGCCGCCGCCGCACGCCATTCGGGCGCCCGGCTCCACTGACCTTCAGGGCCGCTGAGCGCGGACCTGCTCTGACCGAGGCCGACCATGACCGCCACTCCGACAGATGTCATCCGCGACTTCTACGACAAGCTTGCCGCCGGTGACGCCCCTGGCGCCCTCGGCCTGATGGACCCGGACATCGAGTGGATCACCATGTGGCATTACAAGGTCAAAGGTCGCGGTCCCAGCGCCGTCGCCGAGGGCCTGTTCAAGCCCTTGATGGCCGAGTGGACCAGCTTCTCGCTGGTGCCCACCGAGTTCATCACCGAAGGCGAAACCGTTGTCTCGCTCGGCGATTTCAAAGGCGTCCACGGCGCCAGCGGCAAGGCCTGCGAGGCGCGCTACGCCCATGTTTGGACGGTGAAGGACGGGAAGATCACCCGTTTTCGACAGTACATCGACACCTTGGCAATCGCGGAAGCCCGGCGTCCCTGACCCGCCGGCGGCCGGCCCACTTCGCCCATGTCCGGTCCGCGCCCCTATCCGCTTACTTGCCAGAAGGCCACGCCATGAGCCGCCCGCCGCTGCCCCCGTTTACCGAAGAGACCGCAATCCAGAAGGTGCGCGCCGCCGAGGACGCGTGGAATTCGCGCGATCCGGCGCAGGTGGTTCTGGCCTACACGCCGGACTGCCGCTGGCGGAACCGGGTCGAGTTTCCGAACGGCCGCGAGGAAATCCAGGCGTTCCTCACCCGCAAGTGGGCCCGGGAACTGGATTACCGTCTGATCAAGGAGCTCTGGACGGTCGCCGGAGACCGCATCGCAGTGCGGTTCGCCTACGAATACCGCGATGACAGCGGACACTGGTTCCGCGCCTACGGCAACGAGAACTGGCGCTTCGACGCCGACGGTCTGATGGCCGCGCGCTTCGCCAGCATCAACGAACACCCGTTAGCAGAGGCCGAGCGCCGTTTCCGCTGGCCCCTGGGTCGCCGCCCCGACGACCACCCGGGCCTCAGCGACCTCGGCCTCTGACGCCAAGGCCGCCGGCGCACCGGCACTGTCCACCCGCAGCCGAAAGGTATTCGGTCATGACCAAGTTGCTGTTCATTCAAGCCTCCCCTCGCGGCCAACAGTCCAAATCGATCCAGGTCGCCCAAACCTACCTTGACGCCCTGCAGGCGACGAACCCGACGCTGGAAGTGGATGTGCTCCCGCTCTGGCAGACCGAGCTGCCGGCGTTCGACGGCGACAAGGTCGCCGCCAAGGTCGCGGTGCTTCTCGGTCAGGAACACAACGCCGTGCAGAAGACTGCCTGGGACCAGATCGTCGAGATCGCCTCCCGCTTCGCCGCCGCGGACCGCTATCTGTTCGCGGTGCCGATGTGGAACGGTACCATTCCATACCGGCTCAAGCACTACATCGATATCATCCACCAGCCGAGTCTCCTGTGGGGTCTGAAGCCCGATACCGGCTATTTCAGCCTGCTGGAGAACAAGCACGCGACACTGGTGCTGACTGCCGGCGCCTACGCCGACAGTCGCCCCTCGCCGGCCTTCGGGTTCGACCATCAATCCACTTACCTCAAGTCTTGGCTCAACCAGGCTGGCGTCACCGCCATCAATGAGGTGAGATTCCAGCCCACGCTGCTGACGCCAGATCCTCAGGGCGCGCTTGAGCACGCGAAGCAGGCCGCGGTGGACCTCGCCAAGACGCACGGGCGCGTCTGACGTTATCGGAAGGAGCAAGACGATGAACTCTCGTACGGTTGGCGCTGCGATCCTCGGCGCAGCGCTCGCGGGCTCCGCAGCGGCGGCGAGCCCTATCCCCTCGACCACGGCGACGACCACGTATCATCGCGCCCAGGTCGACGGCGTCGGAATCTTCTATCGGGAGGCCGGCCCCAAGGACGCGCCCACCATCGTGCTGCTGCACGGGTTCCCCTCGTCTTCGCGGGGATACAATATGCTGATCCCTCTGCTGGCGACGCACTATCACATCGTTGCGCCGGACTTCCCGGGTTTCGGGCAGAGCGATGCGCCATCGCCGGCAGTGTACAGCTACACCTTCGATCATCTCGCCGGAACGATCGACGCGCTGCTCGAGCAGCTCAAAATCGCCCGCTACACGCTTTACCTGTTCGATTACGGGGCGCCTGTCGGTTATCGCATCATCCTGGCCCATCCTGAGCGCGTGCATGCACTGATCGTCCAGAACGGCAACGCCTACAAAGAGGGGCTTGGATCGAAATGGGCGAAGATCGCGGAGTTCTGGGCCGATCCGAAGGCGCATCCGGAGGTCGTCGACGCCTTTCTCTCCTATGATGCGACGAAGCAACGTCACCTGGCCGGCACTTCGCATCCGGAGGCTTACGACCCGGATAGCTGGAACGACGAATACGCCCATCTTTCGCAACCCGGTCAGCGTGAGATCCAGACGGCCCTGCTCTACGACTACCGCACGAACGTTGCAGCCTATCCCGCCTGGCAAGCGTGGTTGCGGCAACACAAGCCGCTGACGTTGGTTGTCTGGGGCGCGAACGACCCGTCCTTCATCGCCGCGGGTGCGACGGCCTACCGCGCCGACCTGCCGGATGCGGAGATTCATCTGCTGGACGCCGGCCACTTCGCCCTGGAAGAGAAGAACGACGAGATTGCCCGCCTCATCCTCGATTTCATGGCGCGCAACCCCGATCGCACGATGGACACACGACGGTGAGCGGCGCGGTCGCGCAGCTGCGGACTGCCCACCCCATCGGCCGGCGACTGCACCCCTGGCCGGTCAGGGTCATGCACTGGACCAACGCCGTGGCGATGCTCGTCATGATCACCTCCGGATGGGGCATCTACGACGACGACGTGATCATCCGAGGGCTGATTTTCCCCGGATATTTGCGCCTCGGCGATTGGGCCGCTTGGAGCCTGAACTGGCATTTCGCCGGCATGTGGCTGCTGGCAATCAATGGCCTGTGCTACCTGATCTACGGGGTGCTGACCGGCCGGCTGCGCGAGCGTCTTCTGCCGATACGCTTGCACGACGTGATCCAGACGGTTCGTGACACGCTTCGGCTCAAGATCGAGCACAACGACCTCACGACCTACAATGCGGTCCAGAAGCTTCTCTACATCGTCGTGATCCTCGCCGGCATCTCCCAGGTGGTGACCGGCCTGGCGATCTGGAAGCCGGTCCAGTTCTCGGGTCTCGTCTCCTTGCTGGGCGGCTTCCAAGGCGCGCGAGACATACACTTCGCGGGCATGGCGGTGATCGTCGGGTTCCTGGTGGTGCACGTTATGCTGTCGCTGCTGGTTCCGCGGACGCTGTGGGCCATGCTGACCGGTGGCCCGCGCGTGGGGCCATCCGGTCACGGCGCGCCGGAGGAGATGCGATGAACTCTCTGTTCCGACCTCGCAAGCGGCCCGATGCTGCGATCTTGGACGATCACCGTCCGTTGCTGCGCTCGCTGGAGCGGCGCGGACTGATCCGGGGCGGCCTGTCGCTCGGTGCCCTCACCATGCTGACGGGATGCGACGTATCGCGGCCCAAATCCGTCGAGGACGCCTTGCTGGCGATCTCCAGGATGAACGACGACGTGCAGGCGTGGCTGTTCGATCCAAACAAGCTTGCGCCTACTTACCCGGCGTCGATGGTGCTGAAGCCGCCCAAGTTCAACGCCTACTACGACGTGATGGATGTCAAGCCGGTGAACGGGGTGGACTGGCGCCTCGAACTGTCCGGGCTGATCGCTGACAAGCGGCCCTGGACGCTGCCACAGATCAACGCCCTGCCGCAGCGCACCGAGGTCATCAAGCATATCTGCGTGGAGGGCTGGGACTATATCGGGGAATGGACAGGCGTACCGTTGCGCACCTTCCTTGAACGCGTGGGCGCGGACTTGCACGCCAAATATGTCGCGTTCAAGACGGCCGACGACTACCCAAGCAGTATCGACATGCCGAGCGCCCTGCATCCGCAGACGCTGCTGGCGACTCAATACGCTGGAGACACGTTGGCCGATCCATTCGGCTATCCGTTACGGCTGCGCACGTCCATCAAGCTTGGCTACAAGAACCCGAAATGGATCACTGCGATTGAGGTGACCAACACCTACCTGGGCGGCTACTGGGAGAAGCAGGGCTTTCCCTGGTTCGCCGGCATATGAGCCCGCCCCTTCGCGCGGGACATTGCATGTCGCTACGGCGGGGGGTGATGGGCGGGCACCACCTGGTCGCCGCGGCCGCGTTTCTCCTGCTTGCGACCCCCACGACGTCCGCGCAGAGCCCGACCCCGGGTGGCATGCCCCCACCGCCCGGCATGAGCATGGCCACGTCGGCGGCGATGCGCTTCCCCCAACCCGTCCGTGTCGGCGACCTGTTGAAGCGCGACGTGATCCAGCCGGTCGAAAGCCAAAACTTCCTGGGCACGGTGCAGCAGATCGTCCGCAATCCCGACGGCACCCTGGCTGCGATCATCAACCTGGGCGGCTTCCTGGGCTTCGGGTCTAGGCCGGTGTCCGTGCCTCTGGACGCCTTGGTGTTACTTGGGCAGGTGGTCGAGGTCGACGCCTTTACCCCGGCTCAGCTGCGGCAGTTGCCGACCTATTCGCCCGGAACCGCCGCGCCGCTCTCGCCCGGTGCGATCATCAAGATCGGTCTTGCCAAACCCTCTCACTGACCACCGTCGGCCGCGGCCTACTTTGAATGTCGGGCTCCCACCCCGAATAAGGAATGGCGACAATGACCCCACTTGAGATCGTCCAAGAGCTCTATGCAAAACTGACCGCCGGTGATGCGAGCGGCGCCCTCGCACTTATGTCCGATGACGTCGAGTGGATTACCATGATGGACTACAAGATCGATGGCCGCGGCCCGCAGAAAGTCTTCGAGGGTATGCTGGTCCCCGCGATGCAGGAGTGGGACCCGTACACACTGACGCCGCACGAATTCATCTGCGATGGCGACAAGGTCGTTTCGGTTGGGCGGTTCAAGGGGACGAACCGTATGACCGGCAAGCACGTCGAGGTCGACTACTCCCATATCTGGGAAGTGAGAGATAGCAGGATTGTGCGGCACCGTCAGTTTATCGACACGGGGAAGATTGAGCCGGCGCGTCATCCGGGCTGATGCCGCTTTGCTCCGGACGCCACGTGCTGGATTTTGCCGCAGTTTGGCCTCAAGCGCTCGAAAAGTCTTGGGCCGGCCGAATGCCCGCGTTGCGCGACTTCCAGTGATGGTCGCGAAGCCAGATACGTCAGTATTCCAATCGACAAGGATAAAGCGGTGGATGGGATCTGGACCTACCAGCAGGGCTCCTTGCAGCGCCGTGGCCGAGATCAAGGATTACCTTGCCTTCCGGCCAAGCCGCGTAGACACCATCGAGCAACGTGATGCCGGCGGCAGTCTGCGCTGACATTGTATGTACGACCGCTTTTGGTATCGCTGATCTCGCTGGCTATTGACCGGCTTGGGTCGAAACCGGCTGTCCTGCGCAAAGCCCAAGCCCATGGACCGGCAGGCACGGATCGCCCACTGTCCAACCTGTCGAACCCTCCGCGCGGAATACCCAAGCCCCTGTCGGTGAAGCGTAACGCGCTCCTTCCCTGTGCCACCACCGCCCACACTATCATCCCGACGCCGCCGTTCGCCGTCCCGTCAGATCGTCGCCCGCGTTGCGCGGCATGAGCAGCGCGATCGGCCCCGCCAGCAGCGGCATGCACGCCACGGCGATGAACGCGACGGTGAAGTCGATCGGCCGCGGCGGGCGGTCGCCGGTCATACGGATCGCCACTTCCAGTGCCAGGGCGCCGGCGGAAATGCCGATCGTCGCCGCGAGCTGCTGGCCCGTGATGTAGAGGCTGGTCGCCGCGCTCATCTTCGACCGCGGCACGTCGCCGTAGGCCAGCGTGTTGTAGGCGGTGAACTGCAAGGACCGGAAGAAGCCGCCGACCAGCAGCACCACGTAGATCGCGGCGACCGGCCAGGCTGGACGGAATGCGGCGCAGGTTCCCAGCATGACTCCCGAGATCAGCCCGTTCCACAGCAGCGTATTGCGGAAGCCGAACAAGCGCAGCGCATGCTGGGCGGCGGGTTTCATGACGAAGGCGCCGGCGGCGCTGGCGAAGGTGATCAGCCCGCTTTCGACAGCGGAATCGCCGAAGCCCACCTGGAACATCAGCGGCAGCAGGAACGGGATGGCGCCGATGCCGGTGCGGAACAACATCATCGCGCAGAAGGCGACGCCGAAACACGGCAGTTTCAGCAGCGAGAAATCGAGCAATGGCGCAGGATGGCGCCAGGCATGCAGGGCGTAGCCGACGGCGGCGGCAAGGCCGATCCCGACCATGGCCTCGGTCAGCGCGGGCGGCACGACGCCGCGGCCCATCGTCTCCAGGCCGAACATCACGCCGGCGAGGGCGATGCCGGATAGCGCCAGGCCGGCAAAATCGAATTTGCCGGGTGGCGGTTCTCTCGCATCAGGAATGAACAGGGTGACCAGGGCGATGCCGAGAATGCCGATCGGCACGTTGATGTCGAAGATCCAGCGCCAGTTGAAATAGGTGACGATGAAGCCGCCGACCGGCGGCCCCAGCACCGGGCCGAGCAAGGACGGCATGGTCAGCCATGCCATCGCCGCCACCAGCTCGCTGCGGGGCGCGGTGCGCAGCAGCACCAGCCGTCCCACCGGCACCATCATGGCGCCGCCGATGCCTTGCAGGACGCGGGAGGCGACGAGGAACGCCAGCGTGTCAGCCCGTCCGCACAGCACCGAGCCGATGGTGAACACGGCGATCGCGGCGCGGAAGACGGTGCGGGTGCCGTAGCGGTCGGCGATCCAGCCGCTGGCCGGGATGAACACGGCGAGGCTGAGCAAGTAGGAGGTCAGCGCCACGTTCATCCGCACCGGTGGCACGCCGAAGACGTGGGCCATGGTGGGCAGGGCGGTGGCGATCACCGTGGAGTCCAGGTTCTGCATGAACAAGGCGCAGGCGACGATCACGGCGGTGGTGCGGGTGCGGCTGCTGGTGGCGGCTCGAAGGGCCTTGTTGGCGGAAACCGCGGTTTGCTCGGACATGGGCGGAATTGTTGCCCGCGCCGCAGGGCGGGAAAAGCCCCATGTGCACGACCCAGGCGCGCGTCAGATCCGTTGCATGTTCCGGCGGCGGCGGCGGTGCCGCGTGGCGTCCGGATTGACGGGAGAGCAGCGCCATTATCACGTTATTCGCACAAACGGGGGGGAAGCCCATGCGCGCGCTCCATCTGGCGCCGCGGTGCGCGGTGGCGACCGCGGAGACCTTCGCCTGTCCTGGGCCACGAGGGCGCTCACGGATTCGTGATGGTGTGCGGTGCCTCCTGACGGCTTCGTAATGTCGCCGCATGTCAATCGATAGGTGGACGGGCGCAGCCTGAAACTCCTGCCGCTGGGAGGCGCAGGATGGGGCCGGAGCGATGAAGAAAGAGAAGCCGCACCCCTGGCGGTACTCTGACTTCGTCGCCCGGCAGCCATGTCATCGGTCGGGCGTCGGATTTTGTTGCTGGATTGTAGTAAAATCGCTCACGACAACGGGAAAGTAACGCGGGGGCTCCTCCCGATGAATTCATCGTCACATCCACGCGGTTCAAGCATTAGTTACGAGACGCGACTCGGTGCACAGTTCAACTAGTAGCGGGTGGTTGTCGCTTCGGTCAGGCGACGACCTGCGCATTTGCAGGAAAGGTTTCGTATATGATCAGCAATGAAGTCAGTGATGGACTGGCCGGCATTCTGCGTACAGCAATTGTCGAACTGGTTCGGCGTGACGGACCTGATCTGTCGGCGCGACAGCTTGGCGTGTTCCTGACCTGTTATCTCGAAACCGAGGCGCAGACAGTGCGCGGGCTGGCAGCGAAGCTGGGCGTTTCGAAACCGGCGATCACGCGCGCGCTGGACCGGCTGTCGGAATTCGATCTGGTCCGGCGCAAGACCGATCCGCTGGACCGGCGCAGCGTGCTGGTGCAGCGGACGGCGACCGGCATGGCGTTCCTGCGCGAATTGCGGACGATCCTGCGCGATGCCGCGAGTGCCATGCACATCACCGCCGAGCCGGCGCAACCAGGCCGTCACCGCACCGGGACAGAGGCAGTACGGGCCGCGCATTAAACGGCGCCGCACCGGAGTGCGGGCCGCGCACTAACGGCGCCGCGCCGGAACGAATCGACGAGGATCGCGCGCGGGCGATGCAAGGCGCGTGCGCGCGTGGGGTGGTCTGACACCCACGCGGTGCGTCATGTCGTGTGGGCGGCTGCTTCCCTCTCCTGCAACGCCGCGTGCCACCCTTCGGACAACGCACGCAGATCGGCCGCCAGTTCGGCCACGACCGACTCCCAATCACCAGGACGGGGTTGTCGATAAATACGCATGGCCCCGTACCACGGCGTGTCACGCCGGCCGGCCAGCCAACGCCAGCAGTGATCGAACCGGTCGAGCAAGCAGACCGGCCGTCCCAACGCGCCGGCAAGATGTGCGACGGCCGTATCGACCGCGACGATCAGGTCCAGATTGGCAACCAGCGCGGCGGTGCCGGCGAAGTCGTGCATTTCGTCCATGTGGTCGATCAGCGGAAATCCGGCTGGCACCGGGGGGCCGCCGATCTGCAAACTGTAGAACTGCAGGCCGGGGACTGCGAGCAATGGCCTGAGCAATTCGGGCGGCAGCGAACGGCGGCGGTCTATATCGGCCGCGGCCGGCCAGTGGATGCGGGCGCTGCCGGCCCAGACCAGGCCGATGCGGGGGCCGGCGCGGCGGCCTGGCGCCAGCCGTGCGGACCAGGACGCGGCTGCGGCCGGATCGGCGACCAGGTAGGGCGTGGCGCCGGGGATCGTGTCTAAGGTGGTGCCGAAGGCCAGGGGCAGACTGAGCATCGGACAGTGCACATCGAACGGCGGCAGGGCGCTGCCTGTGGCGACCACGCGCTCGACCCCTTGCAGTCCGGACAGCAAGCGGGTCAGGGGTCGTGGGGCTTCCATGATTACGTGCAGCCCACGGTCACGCACCAAGGGGGCGTATCGGCAAAACTGCAGGGTGTCGCCATATCCCTGCTCGGCATGGATCAGCAGGGTCTTGCCGGGCGCGGGCTCGCCGCGCCATTGCGGTTGCGCAAAGTCACGTTCCGCTTCCGATATTGGCGGGCATTGCCAGCGCCATTCATGCTCCTGCCAGCCGGCTGGCATTTCTCCGAGTGTCAGCAGCGACATGGCAAGGTTGTTGTGCGCTTCCGGGAAATCAGGCCGCAGACGGATGGCGGCGCGGAAACACGCGGTCGCTGCCTGGGGATGGGCGAGACGCATATACATCGCACCCAGGTTGTGGTGCGCGATCTCGCGGTCGGGGTTCAGCGCGAGAGCGGTACGGTAGCAGGCGGCGGCCGCTTCCAGTCTGTCCTGCTTGCGGCGCACCTCGGCGAGATAGAAATGCCCGAGTTCCATGCCCGGGCTGCGCGTGATCGCGCGTTGCAGGCAATCTGCCGCTTCATCGAGGCGGCCTTGCCGAAGCAAGGCGTTGCCCAGATTGCCGAGCGCATCCGAATAGTCCGGATCGATCGCCAGGGCCTGGCGGTAGCAGTCCGCGGCTTCCTCCGGTTGTCCAAGCTCCAGGCAGATATTCCCCAGGCCATTCAGTGCCTCCGGGAACAGCGGCTGGAGGCTGAGCGCCTTGCGGTAGCAGTCCTTCGCCTGGTCGGTCTCGCCGGCGCGGTGCAGCGCGGTGCCCAGGTTCTTTTGCGTCTCGGCGACGTCGGGGTTGAGCGTGGCAGAACGGCGCAGGCAGGCCAGGGCCGGCTGTGTATGTCCGAGGAGGAGCAGCATCCTTCCCAGATTGGCCTGGTAAGATGCGGTGTCGGGTGCAAGTGGAATGGCCTGGCCGATCAACTCGAGGGCGAGACCGCGGCGTCCGGTCTGGTAGGCGACCGTTCCCAGCAACAGCAGGCCGTCGGGATTCCGGGGATCGAGCGCCAGGATGCGGCGGTAGAGATCTTCCGCCTCGGCCAGGCGTCCGGATGGATGATGCCGCAGGGCGGCGGCCAGTAGCGCCTCGATATGGGCTCGCACATCGTCCGCGCCATGCGCTTCGGCATCGTCCGCGCCATGCGCTTCGGCATCGTCCGGGATATGGGCTTGCACATCGTCCGCCGCAGGCGAGCCCTGCTGCGGGATGGTGTGTCGGCTGTGGCGCTTCATGCATGCTCTGGGGCGGGCATGCGCGCGTCTGCCAGTGCCGCCCGCCATGCATCGGCCAATTGGTGCGGATCGGCGGTCACCTCGGCGATCACCGAATCCCAGTCTCCGGGCGCGGGCTGGCGATAGCTGCGCATTGCGGGATACCAAGGACTGTCGCGCCGCCCCGCCAGCCAGCGCCAGCAATGACCAAACCGGTCCAGCAGCCACACCGGCCCTCCCAGCGCACCTGCCAGATGGGCGATGGGCAGACTGTCGGCATGGTCCGGCCTGGCGGCCAGAACCTCCCGGTAGCCTTGCTCCGCCTGTTCCAGGTCGTCCGCCCGATGCTGCTTCAGGGCGGACGAAAACATCTGCCGTACCAGGGGTGGGTTGTCAGGCTCGGTTGGCCGCCCCTGTGTGCGGGGATTGGTGTCGTTCAAGCGCGGGTTGTCCTGCCGAGAGGGCGGTAGGGTAACAGAAGGGGTGGATCACGATAAAGTGAGTCATGCCATAGTTAAGTGCTTGCTTTTCTTTTGGTGCGCCGATACTTAAGCGTATGCTTAATCAATCGACCTCCCTGGACCTTGCGTTTCAGGCGCTGGCTGATCCGTCCCGGCGGGCGATGATTGCCCATCTGGCGCAGGGTCCGGCCTCGGTCAGCGACCTGGCGCGCCCGTTCACCATGTCGCTGCCCGCCGTGATGCAGCACCTGGCGGTGCTGGAAACTGCGGGGCTCGTGCGGTCGGAGAAGGTAGGGCGCGTGCGTACCTGCCGGATCGACCCGCAGGTGCTGGGTCAGGTTGAAGCATGGGTCAGCGCCCAACGCCTGGAGTGGGAACGGCGGCTGGACCGGTTGGGCGCGTATCTCGAAGAACTTACGTCAAAAGGAGACGGCAATGGCTGATACGCATTCTCGGGAGGGTTCGCAGGGTCTTCCTTCGCTGACCACGCCCCGCACTTTTGCGGCGCCGCGAGGGCTGGTGTTTCAGGCGTGGAGCACAGCGGAGCATATCCGGCGCTGGTTCAGCCCAGAGCATTACACGGTGCCGGAGGCGGAGGTCGATTTCCGGCCCGGTGGCGTGTTTGCTGTGTGCATGCGGGCGGCGGACGGGACGGATCACTGGTGCCGCGGCTTGTTCACCGATGTGGTGCCGGTGGATCGGCTGGGGTTTGTCGTGGGTATTCCCAATCGCGAGGCGCCAAAATTCGTCGCGCATACGACGGTGACGTTCGAGGATGTCGTGGGCGGCACGCGCATGACGGTGCGCCAGAGCTACGAACTGCACGATGAGGCATTCCGTCGCGCCATTGACGGGGCAGAGGAAGGCTGGCGCGGGACGCTCGACAAGCTGGAAGGCGAGGTGGCGCGTCTGTCGGCCGGTACGGAGCGTTCCGCGGTGCAGGGCAGTTTCACGGTGGAGCGGGTGTATCCGGCCGCTCCGGCGCTGGTGTTCCACGCGCTGACGGATGTTGCGGCGAAGGCCCGGTGGTTTTCGGGCGACGATACGTTCCAGACGATCGAACGCAGCATGGACGTGCGTCCCGGTGGACGCGAGCGGTTGAAGGGGCGCTGGGGCAGCGGCTTGGTGACGACGTTCGACGCGGTGTATTTCGACGTGGTTGCCAATCAGCGGCTGGTCTATGCGTATGAAATGCATCTGGATGCACGGAAGATTTCTGTGTCGCTGGCGACGATGCAATTGCAGCCGGCGGGTGAAGGAACGCGGCTGACGGTCACGGAGCAAGGAAGTTTTCTCGACGGCTATGATGATGCCGGTTCGCGCGAGAAAGGCACCGGGTTCTTGCTAGACCGGCTGGGCGCGTCCTTATAAACCTCTCCCGCGCTATAAACCTCTCCCACGCTGCGCTGTTCGCGCAGCGCGGGAGAGGTCGAGGCGCCGGAGGCGCCGAGGGTGAGGGTGATCGGGTCGGTTCGTACTCAAAAGCCCGCACGTACTCAAAAGAATCGGCCGTCGGTGCGCAGAGCATAGCTGCGCCTCCCGATCACCCTCACCCTCGATGCCTTCGGCATCTCGACCTCTCCCGCGCTGCGCGAATAGCGCAGCGCGGGAGAGGTTAGTGGCGTTCGAACCGGTACGGCGTCACGCCGGCGGAATTCGGATCCAGCGCCAGACGGTGCTCCAGCGGCGGAAAGGCGCGGCTGCGGCAATCGGGGCGGTCGCATAGCCGGCACGATAAGCCGATGCCGACGCGCGCATGCGCTACATCGATGCCGTCGGCATAGGCTACGTCGGAGGCGTGTGCGACGCTGCAGCCCATGGCCACCACATGCACCGGCCGCGGCTCACTCCAGCCGCGCGATGGCCGCGTGACGGTGCGGGCGAAGCAGAGATACGCGGCGCCGTCGGGCAATTCCGCAATCTGGACCTGCACCTCGCCAGGACTCGCGAACGCGGTGTGCACCACCCAGCGCGGACATGATCCGCCATAGCGCGCGAACGGGAAACCCGCCGCCGAAAACCGTTTCGACACGTTTCCCGCCGGATCGACGCGGACGAAGAACCAGGGCACCCCGCGCGCGCCGTCGCGCTGCAGTGTCGATAGCCGGTGGCAGGCTTGTTCGAATGATATGCCGAAACGTGCCGCCAGCGCTTCCATGTCATGGCGCAGGGCATGTGCGGATTCGAGGAAGGCTGCGTAAGGCATCAGCAAGGCGCCGGCGACGTAGTTCAGCAGCCCGACGCGAATCAGCATGCCGGCTTCCGGTGAGGAGGGTGCGGCTTCGGCCACGAGCGCCTCCACGGCCTCACGTGCCTCGAGCAAGGCGAGCTGGAAGGCCATATGGAAGCCTCGGCTTTCGCGTGGGAGCGTTTCAGACAGCGCGAGAACGCGGGTTGGCGGATCGTAGCGCCGCAGCGTGCCGTCCAACGGCTGTACCGTCACGGTCAGCCCGTGGACGCGGCGCAGGCGCTCGGCGATCGCGTGGTTCATTTCGGCGGGCGCGGCACGCAATTCGGCGCCGATCGCTTCCGCCACATGCTCCAGACCTGGGAAATGGTTGGCGCGGTCGTCGAAGAAATCGCGCGCCTCCTCGTTCGGCAGCAGCACGCGCCGGCCGGAGGGCAAGGCGATGCCGCCGGCATCCTCCCGCGCCACCCGCCAGGCGCGGTACAGGGCCAGCACGGCGCGGGCGGCGTTCGGCGCGGAGGCGGCCAGTTCGGCGACCTCGGTTTCCGGCACCGCGCCGGCGGACAGCAGCGGGTCGGCGAAGGCTTCGCGCAGGCCGACTTCCAGCCGGCGTTCGTCGCGCCCGGACAATGTGGCGAGGTCCACCCGCAGCGTCTCCCCCAGCTTGATGAGCAAGGAGGCCGTGACTGCGCGCTGGTCATGCTCGATCAGGTTCAGATAGCTGGGGGAAATACCGAGCCTCGCCGCCAGCGACTGCTGCGACAGCGATTGCTCCGTGCGGAGCCGGCGGACCGTGCGGCCGATCAGGGCGCGCGCCATTTTTACACCCTTTACAAAACTGCCGCCCTTGCGGTGAAGGCAACGACATGATTGCGCGGGACTTTACGAGATTTGGGGTGACCTTCGCACCCACAATGTCAATTATTCACCATCTCAAGTCCAAACCGGGAGATGTTTGTGATGCGCCCCCAACCCACACCTGCTTTCGCGCCCGACGGTTCCAGCGGCTGGTCGTCTGGCGGCGATCCCGACCGCTTCGCCGGCATCCGGCGTGACTACACACAGGAGGACGTCGCCCGCCTGTCCGGCAGCTTCCTGATCCGCCATACGCTGGCGGAAATGGGCGCCGCGCGGCTGTGGCATCTGCTGAAGGCCCGTCCCTACGTGCCGACGCTGGGTGCGCTGACCGGCAACCAGGCGGTGCAGCAGGTGAAGGCGGGGCTGGAGGCGATCTATCTCTCCGGCTGGCAGGTCGCCGCGGATGCCAACACGGCGGGTGAGATGTATCCCGACCAGTCGCTGTATCCGGTGGATTCGGTGCCGAACGTGGTGCGGCGGATCAATGCGGCGCTGCGCCGCGCGGACCAGATCGGGCATTCGGAAGGCGGCGATGCGATCCACTGGATGGCACCGATCATCGCCGACGCGGAAGCCGGGTTCGGCGGGGCGCTGAACGCGTTCGAGCTGATGAAGGCCATGATCGCCGCCGGCGCGGCGGGCGTGCATTTCGAGGACCAGCTGGCGTCGGAAAAGAAGTGCGGCCATCTGGGCGGCAAGGTCCTGGTGCCGATCGCCCAGCATATCCGCACGCTGAACGCGGCCCGGCTGGCGGCCGATACCGAAGGCGTGGCGACGGTGCTGCTGTGCCGGACGGACGCGCAGTCGGCGCAGTTGCTGACCAGCGACGTGGATGAGCGCGACCATCCCTTCATTTCCGGCGAGCGTACGCCGGAGGGCTTCTTCCGCATCAAGCCCGGGATCGGCGTGGAATATGCCATCGCGCGCGGCCTGGCCTTCGCGCCCTATGCCGACCTGCTGTGGTGGGAGACCAGCGACCCGAACCTCGAGGATGCCGAGCGCTTTGCCGATGCGATCCACCGGCAGTTCCCAGGCAAAATGCTGGCGTATAATTGCTCGCCCAGCTTCAACTGGCAGAAGAAGCTGCCGCCCGAGAAGATCGCCAGCTTCCAGGCGGATATCGGCCGCATGGGGTACAAGTTCCAGTTCGTCACGCTGGCCGGATTCCACAGCCTGAACCTGGCGATGTTCAAGCTGGCGCGCGGCTATACCAAGCGCGGCATGGCGGCGTATTCGGAATTGCAGCAAGCGGAGTTCGCGGCCGAGGACGAGGGCTACACCGCGACGCGGCATCAGCGCGAAGTGGGGGTTGGCTATTTCGATATGGTGGCAACGGCGGCGGGTGGTGGACGGTCTTCCACCACGGCTTTGTCCGGCAGCACCGAGACGGCGCAGTTCCAGGAGCATGCCCCGGCGTAGCCCAGCCATGACCGGGCAGTGACGGAGACACAGGAACCGTCGGTAGAACGCCCCTCCCGTTGTGGGCTTGGGCCGTGAGGCGGACCAAGGCCACGGGGGAGGGGCGAACCATGGACGTTCTGTCTTGCGGGATTGCTCGCGAGTGCTCTGCGCGCGTACGCCGTCGAAGTGAAGACTCTAATAGCAGCTCTCGAAATGCCAACAGCTCGTTCAACCCCTCGTCCACCAATGTTTCGATGAAGCCGCGAATGCGGTCGCGGATGCCGGTCTTGATCGGGTCGAACCAGGTCTCGCCCAGAACCGGCGACCTGCCCGCGGTGGCTCTGCTATCCGTGTCGATGGTGTGGTCTTCTTCGGCGTAGCAGCGCCAAATCGGCTTGTTGCTTCAGCCGAAGACTACACCACCCTGAATTTCCACCACTTCCGCGACCCCTTTGCGGAGCTACCGGCGTTGTATGCCGACTACACCACCCTGAATTTCCACCACTTCCGCGACGGCACCTCGCCCAGCCTGCCCTCCCAATCCGGCCGAACTCACGGCCCACGACAGCCGCGTTTGCAACAGAGCCCTTGCAGTCGCACCAATCGCGCTCCATAGTTGCTCGATGTCTTCAGACCTCACCTATGGTATTGCGTTGCAAAGCGCGGTTTCGCTTAGTGACCCAGTACCTTTGAAATGGGTCCATACAAGCCTCAACGGGGGGTCTGGCTGGAGCTCCGGGTCCTCTCCGACACAAAAAATCACCGCCGCTGTGCAGCAAGCGTGTGGCGGATGGCAAAGCGAAACGACCGAGTTTCCGTTGGCGGGCACTGGCGGCAACGTTACGTACGAGATTCAGGATACCTGTATCACCTGGGTCTGGAGTTCAGGGACAACGTCAACGTCATTGCCGGGCAAGGGGAACCAGTTCACCATTAGCTGGGGTAATCCGACAGTCGGCGAACCAGGCAAGCCGACTTGGAGTTGGCAGCAGAGCGGCGATATCTATGACATCCAGATCCTTAGCTGTGGTGAGGGTATCGAGGGCAATACGGCGGGTGATATAATTGCGCAATTGGCCGCCGGATTGGTCGTTGGCCCGTTAACATGGTTTGTAGCGGCGAATCCGCATCCGTGGGTCTATCTTCAGCTAACGTTTGCTGCCGGACGGGCTCCGTCATATCCGGTGGTCTCCATGCGGAAGAAACTGCAGAACTTAAATCTCTCCGCGGGACTTCGAGCGCAATTGTCCGCAATTCCAGGCCTGGCAACACCGGGAGGGTCGATTAGTTTTCGATCGGTAGCTTTCAACTACGTTGTCTGAAATTCGCTCTTTCAACAATAGACGAACCCGGGTCGTTGTGATCGGGTATTCGCAATCCTCGAATGTAACATTTGCGCCCGTGCCGGGCCAGGGCCACTCCGCCGTTTGACATTCCCATCCGCCCCGCCCCGCGGTGGTCCCTGTCCGTTATTTGCGGTGACGGGACATCCCCCGAGTCTCCCAGCGGAGAATCCTTCTGGTTATTGAAGAGCTACCAGGATCGGAATCAGGCCGCAGCCAGAGTCAAGGGGTTGAAGGGCCTTTCCGATCACGGCTCCGAAAGCTTTCGTCGCGTCCGAAGCTCGCATGGCATGGCCGGGCGTCGTCGATGTCGTCAGTAAGTCTCCGATCTCTATTTGCCCATATTGAGCATCCGCCTTGCAAAAAGCCTTGCCCACCAGCGCGATTGGCATCCGCTGCTGCGAGGACTCGCGCCGGTCCAGGATCATAGCGGGCCTGTAATCACCAGCCCCCGAGACCACTCCTGCGACCCTCTTGTCATACGCACGCTCACTCGGGCGCAACAATCCATTCTCATCGAGGACCATAACGGTTCCCGGTTCAATGCCATGAACGCCTATATCGAACTCTTCGGCGCAATCGGCGCCCGACAGCACAACATCGCCGGTTACGGTCACGTTTCCGCCTACCGCGTGGTTTCCTTTGACGCTGACGCTGCCGCCAACCGTGTGGTTTCCGCTTACTCCGAGGTCGACCAATACACTCGCGGTACCCAACACTTCGAGGCCCGTCATGGTCGAAGTCCCATTGACGTTGACGGTGGTGAAGGCGCCGTTGCCATTAACCAAAAGGTTCCCGTCGAACTTGCCAGCATATTGTCCGCCGGTCCCATAGACCCCAACGCCTCCAGTACTCGTATTGTGTCCCGCCACTCCGGCATTGGCGGTTGAGCTTGACACTCCCTGTACCGCATCATTGGCTTTGGCAGAGCCGTATACGCCCGGCCCGTTGCCGGTGCTGATGCCGTAGACTCCCGCAGAAGCGTTAGTAGTGTCGCCGCTCTGCCCCTGGACGCCTATCCCACCGGTCGCGGTACCCTGGATAGCAATGGCACCCGGGAGGTTTGGTAACGATGGGAAAGGGTTGTCGATTGCGAAGGCAACACCGGGGGTGGGTGGTGCGGTCTGATTGAGCGGCAGAGTGAGTTGGGAGGTGCCGCTTGTTGACGTGGCATTAGCCGGTCCAGTCGGCAAGTTGCTTGCGCCTGCCTTCGTGTCTGGTTCCTGTGCCAATAGAGTCTCTCCTCCTCGTTGTTTCGTTTGTGCTCCGGTCTGAAATGTCGAGCAGAAACGTCCCGTTGAAGAACGAGCCAGGGGCGACGGTGCAAGCATCCTCCGGGGCCCTTTGCTTTCCCAAAGGGCGCATCAGGATGCAGTCCATGGCTTTTGAAACAGACACTAAAGAACAGGGAGCGCTTGCGCAAGAGTGGGGCAGGACAAGGAGGTGACCATTCACATCCCAATCACGACCCGCCCCTCGCTCGGAGACAAATCATTCAATGTGGTTCTCGATGACGTGCTGAACAGCAGACTTTGAGTTCATCAGCCTGCTCAGGGCAACCTTTGTGTCTCGGTGTCTTTTGTGGTGACTCTATAATTCGGCCCCTCCCCCTGCCCCCTCCCACAAGGGGAGGGGAGGCCTTGAGTCTTGTTAGGAGCGTAGCGGCGAAGCAATCGTGGTCACACGGGGGCGGATCTGCAAGCCTCTATCCGGCCGAGGTTGCTTCGTCGCTTCGCTCCTCGCAATGACATCGGACCGGCCGCTCCGCGATCCTTCGTGCACTCCGTGTCGGACTCTTGCTTCGTATGACGATCAGGGCTTGCAACGCCGAACGGACGCCCCTCCGGCGCCGACGCCCTACCCCGGCACACGCACCAGCACCGACACGGGACAGTGGTCGGACAGCCGGTCTTTCCAAGCCTCGTCGGTCTCGCGATACGGCAGCACCGTCAGCGTCGATACATCCATCCAATCCCGCGCGGGCCCTCCGGCGATGATGTGGTCGATGAAGGACTCGCCACCCCAGCATGGGCTGGAATGTCCCTCGGTTGCCCGTACCAGCGGCGCGGTGTGCAGCAGCGCCGACCAAAGCTGATCCTTCCCCCCATCCATGTGACGGTTGAAATCGCCTATGACCATGAACGGTACGCCCTCCTGCTGCCGCGCGGCGATCCACGCGTCCAACGGCGGGATTTGCGCGCGCAGCTCGGTGCACGAGCGGCGGGCATGCCGGGTCAGCGACGCATCATGGCACCCGGTTTTCAAATGTACGGCCAGAATCCGCAGGTTTTCACTGCCCAGGTGCAGCGTAATATCGGCGCCGCTGCGCAACCGCTCGCGCGGATCGACATCCAGTGCCGTGAGATCGGGATTCACGTCATAGGCAAGGCCGCGGCGCACCACGATGCCGACGCGTTGCACCACGGCGTCATGCGTCATGTGGATAGAATAGTGGTCTGCCGGAAACAGACGGGCCGCGACGGCGCGGCCATCGACCTCCTGGATTGCCACCACGTCGGCGTTCAATTGCGCCGCGTATTGCCGCAGCCGGTCGAAATCCTCCGCGGCACGAACGTGCACGTCTGACGGCAAGGCGGGATCATCGGCGGGACGATCGGTCAGCCAGTCCAGGTTCCAGGTGGCAATCTTCAGTTGCGCGGCGAGCGCGGCTGCGGGCAGCAGCCAAGCCACTACCAATACAGTCCCGATGCACCTCGCTAAACGCACGGGGCGAAACAAACCAGTCACTTGAGGAGCGCACCGGCCGCTGTGTGTCATGGTGCGCGCAGCCTGCCCCGGCGAATTGGCCGGGGGCGCACCATCCACGTCTTGGTAGCGTACATCACAGCACCATCCACGTCTTGGTAGCGTACATCACAGAAGTCGTGGATGGCCGGCCTGCGCCGGCCATGACACGGTACGCACGACCGCTGCGCCAATTCGAAGCGGCCAAACGGGCGGCCGCCTTCCGGGCCATGACACGGTACGCACGACCGCTGCGCCAATTGGCGCACTGGTTTCGTCTCATGGCCTAACAGCTTGCCGTGCTTCTGCATCGATTCCGATGATGCACGCAATGGTAGCGGTTCTGCAACCTGTGGTTTTGGGCCGCGCTATGTGTCAGTCTGCGGTCTATTGCGGGGTTTTACACGCGGTCCATGTCAGGTCGCGGTATCACGCGGCGTGGGGCTGCCCGGTGGGCTCGGTCTGCGTGGCCAGGTTCAGGCAGGCGTCCACAGCCTCTTGCAGCGTCCTCACATAGCGGTCGGCACCAATCGCGGAACGCGTGCGTTCGTCCTGGATGGCCGGAGCATCGGCGGGCCACAGCCCGACCAGGATGGCCCGGTCCGGGACCGCCCGGCGCAGGCGGCGGAGCAGGAAGCGGATGTGCGAGATGCCTCCGCCGAGATCGAGATAGCACAGGCACAGCATGGCGGTATTGCGTGCCTGCAACGACGTGACTTCCGGGCGCGACACCGCGCGGTGCGGTAGGACACGCGCGGCGACCCCGCGCTCGCCCAGCAATTGCGCCAGCATGCGCGCAGCGGCTTCATCCACCGGGCCGCGGCCGGCGATGCACACGACTACGCCATGCTCTGCCTGCCAGGTCCCGGCGGCGGATGGTGCCGGATCCGCCTCGTCCACCAGGTCCTCGATCAGCGCATAGGCCGATTCCCGAACGCGTTCCAATTGTTCGCCGGCCAGTGCGCCGCGGCCGGCGTCAAAAGCAGCGCGCTGCAAGCCCGGCACCGCGACCTCGTCATAATATTCCGCCAGCGACGCATCCCGCACAAAGGCTTCCGCTTGCTCCCGCGCCTCATCGGGATCGCCCGCCAGCATGCGCTGGTAGAAGCTTTCGTCCGGCCGCAGCGCGGGACGGTCGCCGAGCAGGATGTCGAGAAATTCGAGGCGCTCGACATGGCGGCCGAGGATCATCAGGCACAGCGTCAGCGGCGTGGACAGGATCAGCCCGATCGGTCCCCAGATCCAGGTCCAGAAAATCGCCGCCACCACAACGGCAAAGGGCGACAGACCGGTGGAGCGGCCATAGACCAGCGGCTCGACCACCTGGCCGGTGATGGCTTCCAGTCCGCCGAACAAAGCGAGGGTGCAGGCGACCTCGGTCCAGCCCGGGGACGTGGCGGCCGCGAGCAAGGTCGGCAGCACGGCCGCGAGCGGCGAGCCGATATAGGGCAGAAACCGCAGCAGCATCGCGATGATGCCCCACAGCAGCGGTGTTGGCAGGCCGATGAAATACAACACCGTGCCGACCACCGTGCCGAACGACACGTTGATCGCGAGCTGCGCCAGGAAATAGCGGGACAACCGCCGCGCGGTTTCGTCCATCGCAATGGTGGTGCGATGCAGATCGCTGGCGCCGAACAAGCGGATCACGCGATCGCGCAGGTCGTCGCGCTGGGCCAGGATGAACGTGGAGACGATAAAGACGATTGCCAGCGATCCGAGCGGATCGATCAACGGCTCGACGATTTTCTCGGCGATGGTCACGGCGCTGGTCGGCGGCGCATGGACCTCGACCGGGATCGGGTGCGGACCGGGGCTGGCCGGCGCCTGCGCTGTTGGCGTGCCCGGGGCAGCGTGAGGGACCGGCGCCTCGCCGAAGGGGTGGCCGATATCGCGGATCACCGCATCGAAGCGCAATGAAATGAACTGCTGAACGGCGCTGACTTTCATTTCGATCGTGCTGGCGTATTGCGGCACCTGGCCGGCAAGGTCGGCCACCTGGCTGCCGATCAATCCGCTGATCCCGACGATGACACCCAGCGCGAGAACGACGGCGAGCAAGGCCGCCAACCCGCTGGGGATGCGAATGCGATCCAGCACCTCCACCAGCGGGGCGAGCAGGAAAGACAGCAGGATGGCGAGCGTTATCGGGATCAGCACGCTGCGGCCAAGATAGAGGCCCGCAACGATGACGACGCTGGTCGCCAGCAGCAGCAGTCCTGATGTGCCCGGGGTGTGTGCCGCGGGGATGGGTGCCGGGCGTCGCTGCAACGGCAAACGCGGCAGAGGCATGGAGATGGGACCTTGGGTGGTGGAGGAGCACTCTAGGGTAACGGGCGAAACGGGGCGCCCGTGTGTTGCCGAGTGTCAAGAAGCCGCGAGGCTTGTCGTTGCCCGGCCGCCAGCCGGACATGGCAGCGGCCGGCGGTCAATCCGGCCGTGGCGTGGCGCGCATCGACTTGGTGGCGGCGCGATGCGCCTTGTCGTCCCGCCTGCGCCTTTTCGCGGCCATCGTGGGTTTGGTGCGCCGGCGCGGCGGCGGCGGCGGGACCGCAGCGGCGCGGATCAGCGCCAGCAGCCGCTCCAGCGCGTCCTGCCGGTTGCGTTCCCGCGTGCGAAAGCGCTGCGCGGCAATCACCAGGATGCCGTCCTTGGTCAGGCGCCGCCCTGCCAGGCGCTGGAGCCTGCCGCGCACATCATCCGGCAGGCCGGGCGCATGGCGCACGTCGAACCGCAACTGCACCGCGGTTTCCACCTTCTGGATGTTCTGCCCGCCGGCGCCGGATGCGCGCAGGAAGTCCTCGTGCAGCTCGGAATCGTCGATTGACACGTTGGGGGCGATTTCGATCTGCATGGCGGCACATGTATCATTGGCAGCGTGGCAAAAAAACGCGGCGCGCCTTTGGGGGGCGCGCCGCAAGTGCACCTTGGGTCGGGGCCGGTGGGGACCTCCCAGGCCGGCGATGGGTAGACGTTACGCCTGGCCGGTTCATTCCCCCAGGCACCGCCAAAAAACCGGCAAGCTCTCGCGGCGGGAGCGTGGCCGATCGCTGCTCAGCCGGGCAGGGCCGCGTCCCGCCCGGTGCCTGGGCAACGACGTGCCTGGGCAACGATGTGAATTGGCAACGATGTGCCTGGGCAACGACGTGCCCGCGTCTCGGCCACGAATTAGTGGAGACGCGGCAAATCCGTGCCCCACTATACCAGCCAGATGTTCAATCCACCGGACGCATGGATAGGACGGGTTGTCATCGCGTTCCCAGTTTGGCCGTTGGAGACGACCCAGGGGCCGTCCTGTGCTGAGGAGCAAAACCATGACTACCGTGGCAGACCAGTTCGCCGAGACCCTGGCGGCAGCCGGCGTGAAACGGATTTACGGCATCGTGGGCGACAGCCTGAACGGGCTGACGGATGCGATCCGGCGCCAAAACAAGATCGAGTGGATTCATGTGCGCCATGAAGAAGCCGCGGCCTTCGCGGCCGGCGCCGAGGCGCATTTGACCAACAGCCTGGCGGTGTGTGCCGGAAGCTGCGGCCCCGGCAACCTGCATCTGATCAACGGCTTGTTCGACTGCCAGCGGTCGCGCGTGCCGGTGCTGGGGATCGCCGCCCATATCCCGTCCGGCGAAATCGGCAGCGGCTACTTCCAGGAGACGCACCCGGAGAATCTGTTCCGGGAGTGTAGCCATTATTGCGAGCTGATTTCCAGTCCGCGCCAGATGCCGCGCGTCCTCGAAGTGGCGATTCGTGAGGCGACGGCAAAGCGCGGCGTCTCGGTTGTGGTCATCCCGGGCGACGTGGCGCTGCAGCAAGCGGAACCGGCGCCCACGCCGAAACCCGAAACGCTGCTGGCACCGCCGTCCATGGCCGTGCCGCCGCGCGATGTGCTGGAACGCCTCGCCGCGCTGCTGAACAATGCGGAGCGCGTGACGCTGCTGTGCGGTGGCGGCTGCGACGGCGCGCATGCCGAACTGATGGCGCTGGGCGACCGTCTGAAGGCACCGATGGTGCACAGCATGCGCGGCAAGGAATATGTCGAGTGGGACAACCCCTACGATGTCGGCATGACCGGGCTGATCGGCTTTTCATCCGGCTACTACGCCATGCTGGACTGCGACGTGCTGCTGATGCTCGGCACGGATTTTCCGTATCGGCAGTTCTATCCCGCGGGAAGCAAGGCACGCATCGCGCAGATCGATGTTCGCGGCGAGAATATTGGCCGGCGCACCAACGTGGATCTCGGCATTGTCGGCGACGTACGCTCCAGCATCACGAATTTGCTGCCACTGCTGCGCGAGAACCGTTCGGACAATTATTTGACCCAGGCACAGCGGCATTATGCGCAGGCGCGGAAGGATCTGGACCGCCTGGCCGACCCCAAGCCGGGGCGAGCGCTGATCCACCCGCAGCAGGTCGCCAAGGCAATCAGCGACCGGGCCGCGGCCGATGCCGTGTTCACCTGCGATGTCGGCCTGCCCACCGTGTGGGCGGCGCGCTATCTGGCGATGAATGGCCAGCGCCGCTTGCTCGGCTCGTTCTGGCATGGGTCGATGGCCAATGCGATGGCGCAGGCGATCGGGGCGCAGGCGAGTTTTCCCGGCCGCCAGGTCGTTTCGCTGTCCGGCGACGGCGGCTTCACCATGCTGATGGGCGATTTGCTCTCTCTGAAGCAGCTCAACCTGCCGGTGAAGGTGGTGGTGTTCAACAACGGCGCGCTCGGGTTCATCGAATTGGAGCAGAAATCGACCGGGTTCCTGGATTTTGGCACCGAGCTGCAGAATCCGGATTTCGCGGCGATGGCAGAGGCCGTGGGCATCCGCGGCATCCGTTTGCAAAATCCGGCCGAGGTGAATGACGGCATCGCGGCCGCCTTTGCGCATGACGGGCCCGTGGTGATCGATGCCGTCGTCAACCGGTCGGAAGTTGCCATGCCGCCGTCCGTCACGACGGAGATGGCCAAGGGCTTTACGCTCTACATGGTGAAAGCGATCCTGAACGGGCGTGCGGACGAAGTGGTCGATCTCGCCCGCACCAATTTGTGGCGATGAGGCGAGGTGCGCCGTCAGGGACGTGATGCGCACACACGCGTAGCCGTGCCCAGTGTGTCATTGCGGGGAGCGCAGCAACACAGCAATCGCACTTAAGGGGGCTACCGAACCGCCTGTGCAACCATATGACCGGGGTTGCTTCGTCGCTGCGCTCCTCGCAATGACATGCGGGGGGCGTGTCAACGCGCAACGGCAGATGCACGCGTTGCAAAGACTGTGTTGTCCAGCAGCGCCGCCAATTCTGCCTCATGCTCGTAATCGGGCATGAGGCGGGACAGCTCGGCGTCCCGGGCTGCCGCGGGGTGGAAATAGATCTCGCTTCCGCCATGCGGCAATTCGCGCATCAGGGAGCGGATACGGTCCGCCGTCATGTGGCCGCTCCAGGCGATGCCGAAGCAATGGTCGTTTGCGATCATGCCGGCGGCTCGCGTCTGGTGCCGCAGCAGGCGAGTCCAATGATACAGCGCGTGGCCGCGCCAGCCCACGCGCGTACCGCACCGGGCCAGCACCGCTGGCGGTTCGGCCGGCACGCGCACCGACCCAAGGCCGAAATCGCGGCCGATCCGCAGCATCATCGCGCCGACCGTCGGGTGCAGGTGCATGTGCTTGTGCGCGTTGGCGTGGTCCAGTGTCAGGCCGGTGTCGGCGAAGGCGGCGAACTGCGCGCGGATTTCCGCTGCGAGCTGCCGGCGCACGTGCGGGCGGAAGAAGTATTTGAAGCCCAACCGCAGCTGGTCTGAAGGAAACCAGCCCGACGCATCGACCAGATCAGGGATCGCGGCGGGAGGGAGCATCGCCTTGCCCTCGATCACCACCAGATGCAGGCCAACACGAAGCCCTGGCAGGGCACGGGCACGGCGCACGGCGTCGGCCGCGGCCGGCGCCGCGACCATCAGGCTGGCGGCATTCAGAACGCCCTCGCAATAGGCGCGTTCCACCGCCATGTTGACGGATTCTGATAGGCCGAAATCATCGGCTGAGAAGATGACCCGCTTCATGCGGCGGGTTCATAAACATTCCCCCTACCCTTGTGGGAGGGGGTACGGAGAGGGGAGTTCAATCGTGGGTGTTGGCGCCCCCCTCCTGCTAACCTCGGTCCGCTTCTCAGCCCCAGCCCGCACGGGGAGGGGAATGCTGAAATCCCCCCGACCTCCTTCTATCTCCGTGGTGCCGCCGGTGTTCAGCCGTGCATGTGGGGGTGGCGTTCAGCCATTTCATGGCGTGCAGTTGAGATCTGGTGTAATATATCCCGTATGGCATCTATTGGAAGCACGCCATGAAAGCCAGAGTAATGCCGGACGGCCGGCTCAGCCTGCCGGCCGAACTCCGAAAGAAGTACGGCCTTGCTCGAGGCGGTGAGGTAATCGTCGAGGACGCTGGAGATGCGATCGTCCTTCGGACGGTCGATCAGGTGGTTGCACGCGCTCAGGCGCTCAGCCGAAAGCTGGTGGCTGGCAAGGCCGGCGCATCGGTGGAAGACTTCCTCGCCGATCGGGCGCGCGAGGCGGAGGCTGAGTGACGAGGGTAGCGCTCGACGCCTCCGCACTGCTGGCCATGCTCCTGGGCGAGCCGGGCGGCGAGAAGGTGAGGGCAGTTCTCGAAGGAGCTTTGCTCTGCACGGTGAACTTAGCGGAAATCGTCAGCCACTACGCCAAGCTCGGTGCATCACGACCGGATATCGAGGCGATGTTGCAACCCCTGCCGATCCAGGTTGTGCCGGTCGATGCGGCCCTGTCCTACGAAGCCGGCATGCTTCGGCCGCTCACGCTTCCGGGTGGGCTGTCGCTCGGTGATCGATACTGCCTGGCGCTGGCCAAGCGCGAGGGTATTGCAGCTTTGACGGCCGAGCGCCGCTGGCCAGACATCGCGGTCGCGGCCGATGTCACGGTTGACCTGATCCGTTAGATGGAGCCGCTCGCAATCACCGGCACTCGTGCTCGCAAACGGAGCCGATTCCTGCTCGAATTAGCTGACCATGGAGCGGCGCGTCTGCAATTGGGACTGGTGCAAAACTGGTGGTCAGGCGGCGACAGCGGTTGGTGGGGATGAGTCGTTGGCTGGATGGAATTTCTGTCCGAATTAGGAACCGCGCGTACCATTCCAGCCGCTGTAATGCCAGTCAACGAAATGTCCGACTCATCTGTTTCATGGTCGGCCGCCCATGTCTTTATCGGGGGCAGGCCGCAAAGACGTGGATGGCCGCGACGAGCGCGGCCATGACACGTGGGGCGCATGGGCTCGACCCCCGCGCCGATCACCGACTTCGCGGTCGTAGTCCCAAAAGACGTGGATGGCCGCGACGAGCGCGGCCATGACACGTGGGGCGCATGGGCTCGACGCCCGCGACGATCACCGACTTCGCGGCCGTAGTCCCAAAAGACGTGGATGGCCGCGACGAGCGCGGCCATGAGTGCGTCCGTGAGAGCGTCATGTCAGCACGGTGCAAGTCCGTGCCTGGGTTGGTCGCAGCCCAGAAATCGAAGGTAACTGCGTCGCCGCGAGGTGGGGTGGGGAGCAACCGGAGGTGA
>Ga0335074_10001837_pt1 | contig 28783 bp, 28 predicted proteins | sample Lox_Sample_23_FD_206715 | JGI IMG/M metagenome (GOLD analysis project Ga0335074, IMG submission 206715) | Soil microbial communities from Loxahatchee National Wildlife Refuge, Florida, United States - Lox_Sample_2.3 | ecosystem: Environmental > Terrestrial > Soil > Wetlands | place: USA... | reverse complement strand
AAAGAAGCTGCGCCCTCTGCTTGATGCGATCGGGAATCAATACGGAGCGCGCATCCAGGTGAGCGAAGTGCCGCCTGGACCGCCGGTGATTCAAACCCTTGTGGCCGAGGTCTACGGCCCCGATCTCAACGGCCAGACGCAGGTGGCACAGCAGATCAAGTCGATCTTCCTGCACACGCCGGGTGTTGTCGACATCGATTGGTACGTTGAGGATCCGCAGCCGCGCTTTTCCATCCGTGTGGATGCTGCAAAGGCGGCGCAAAACGGCATCGCAGTGGACGATGTGGCAAGGGCGCTCGCGCTCGCAACTTCGGGAGTGGAGGCTGGGCTTTTGCACGACGACCACTCGCGTGAACCGATTCCAACAGTGGTACAGTTCACGCGCGCGGGCCGGTCTTCCGAGCAGGCGCTCGACGACATCCACCTGCCGGCGGCGAACGGAGCGATGGTTCCACTGCGGGAACTGGTGACCATCGATCAGGGAACAATCGAGCGCAGCATCTACCACAAGAACCTGAAGCGCGTGGTCTACGTGACCGGCGATGTGGCTGGCGCGGAAGAGAGTCCGGTGTACGCGATCTTCAAGATGAATCAGGCACTGGACAAGCTGACCCTTCCCGCCGGTTACACGCTCAAGCGCTACAACGCTTCGATGCCGGAGTCGACGGACCATTACTCAATGAAGTGGGATGGCGAATGGCAGATCACCATTGAGGTCTTCCGCGATCTGGGCCTGGCTTTTGCAGCCGTGCTGATTCTCATCTATGTCATCGTCGTCGGATGGTTCCGGTCGTTCGTGGTGCCGCTCATCATCATGGCGCCGATTCCGCTCACGCTGGTTGGGATTCTGCCGGCGCACGCAATAATGGGCGCGTTCTTCACCGCGACTTCGATGATTGGCTTCATCGCCGGAGCGGGCATCATCGTGCGCAACTCGATCATCCTGGTTGATTTCATCGAACTGCGATTGCGTCAGGGAGCGCCGCTGGCTGAAGCCGTGATCGACGCAGGCGCGATACGCTTCCGTCCCATGCTGCTCACCGCGGCAGCGGTCGTCGTCGGCGCGAGCGTGATCCTCACCGACCCGATCTTCCAAGGGCTGGCCGTCTCGCTGATCGCCGGAGCCATTGCCTCTACATTTCTCTCGTGGCCAACGATCCCGATTCTTTACTACCTCGTGCATCGCAATGCTGTGCAACCGATCGCATGCGCGCCCGATGGCGCAGAAGGAGCAAATCGATGACAGTAGAACGCGCGGTCCGGCTGATGGCCGGCATCATGATCCTTATCTCTCTGGCGCTGGCGCACTATCTCTCGCTGTACTGGCTGTGGCTGACCGTCTTCGTCGGCCTCAATCTTTTGCAGTCGGCGTTCACCAACTGGTGCCCGGCTATGAGCATCTTTCGCATGATCGGCTTGAAAGAGGGCGCAAACTGCAGCGCGCCCAGCGGAGACTGAATTTACGAAGCGCGATCGAGAGCAGGCGGTTGGCCGCACTTAGGAAGGTATTCATGACTCGTTCAGGCAATCGTTTCCGAAAAATGAGCGAGGGCAGCAAGGGTGATCTCACCAGGTTGAAGTCCGCTCAATCGAGAAAATCCAATAGGCTTCAGGATGCTGTTTACCGCGAGATGTTCCTCCTCGAGTCGAAACGGCCGGGATCGGAAATGGGGCTTGCACTCGCGCTGCTTCGAGCGATGGTCGAGTCAGAACAAGTAGCCGATCGCGAAGAGATGCGTGAGTGGCTGAAGATTATTTGTCCGCACTGTCTTAAGATGATTGAAAGCGCCTTGAACGAATATTCAACCTGCGCAACGCGTCCGCAGCAGGATGTACATTAGAGGCGGCTTTCCGCGAGTGAAAGCGGCAAATGGCCGCGGTCCGCCGCAAAAGAGAGTGCTGGTAATGCGCCCTGAACTGATACAGGCATCTGAACTGCTGCGCCAACAAACTCCGGAGTCAGTCGAGAAGGCGATTGGGTTATTGCAGAATACCGTCTTCTCTTTCAGCATGAAGATGTGCGGGCACCGCGAAGATGCCGAAGACACGATGCAGGATGTGCTGTTTGGGTCGCTCAAATACCTAACCAATTTAAAGGAGCCAGGCGAATTGGCCGCCTGGCTCTACACGGTGACCAGGAATCGTTGCCGCCGGATGCGACGAATGCATCCGGGTTCTGAAAAGCAACACATTTCTCTGGATGAGCTCATGCCGGATGAGAATGAACTGCGCCTCCTGATGCAAGCGGCGGGGGAAGGTCCTGAGCATGAGTTCCTGAGAAATGAGCGGCAAGATCTCCTGCACAATGCTGTGTTGAGAGTGCCGACCGCTCTGAGGCTGGTCCTGGTTCTGCACGACATGGAGGATCTGAGTTCGGAGGAAGTGGCTCGCATCCTTGGGGTTCAAACAGGAACGGTAAGGGTTCGTCTTCATCGCGCGCGTCTGGCGGTTCGCAAGGAGATGACTCGGATACTGAAAGGCCTTCCGGAGCAGCCTCCGATCAAGGGCGAGGGCCTGGCGCGGCGGCCGAAAGAGTGCCGGGAACTCTTTGCCAACCTATCGGAATACATCGATGCCCGGATGGAACCGCGCACCTGCGAGCAGATGCGTGTTCATATCGAGGGATGTCCTGCCTGTGTCGCATTTCTGAAGGATCTGCGCGCGGCGATTGATCGTTGCCGCACACTTGAAGCCGCATGCGACATTAGTGTGGCCGCAAGAATGCGCGCATTAATGACACAGGAATACCTGCGCATGATGCAGGCGACGAACGCCCCTCACCCTCAATGAAAACGCCAGCTCAACATCGACGATGCAACTTAAGCCAGTCACGCAGCTTTGATCCTCCTTAAGGCGGCGGGTGAGAAAATGCTTGCAAGGCAATTCATCGAAATGAAAAACGTCGTTCTGTCGAATTCGCGCCTGGTTGCTCTCGCATGCATCTGCCTTAGTTCTGCAATGTGCGCGGCAGCATCCGCTCCCAATTCCAATGCAATGATTGTTGCTTACGTCTTTCCCCGCGACAATCCGATTCTGCCAGGTGAAATCGCGGCGCAAAAACTGACGCGCATCAACTATGCCTTTGCCAACATCAACGATGGACGCATTGTGGACGGATACAGTCACGACAATGGGAATCTGACCTCACTGGTCGCATTGAAGCAGGAGAATCCCTCCTTGACTGTGCTGGTGAGTGTTGGGGGTTGGCTTTGGTCGGGCGGGTTTTCCGATATGGCTCTCACGAAACGGAGCCGGGCGATCTTTATCTCGAGCGTGGCCGATTATGTGACCCTCCATCAACTCGATGGATTGGATATCGACTGGGAATTCCCGGGGATGCAGGGCGCAACCAGTCATTTCCGCGCCGAAGACAAGCAGAATTACACGCTTCTGCTGAAAGAACTGCGCTCGCGGTTCGACAAGATGGAGGGTGAGCTTCACCGCACGCTTTATCTCACCGTCGCCACCGGCGCCGACTCTGACTGGCTTTCACATACCGAGATGAAGAAAGTCGCGAAGTACGTCGATACGGTCAACCTTATGGCCTACGACTATTACGAACCGGACGTCGATGCAGTCACCGGCAACCATGCGCCTCTCTACACAGATCCTGCCGACCCCAAGAAGATCTCGGATGATAACTCAATTCAGGAGTATGAGAAGGCCGGCGTTCCTGCGGCGAAGATCGTGCTTGGCGTCCCCTTTTATGCGCATGTATGGGGGCAGGTACCCGCCGCGAACCACGGGCTGTTTCAACCCGGAAAAGAGATACCGCATGGCTACGCCGGCTACGGGGATGGGCCACAGGCCATGTTGAAAAACGGCTTCATCCGCTACTGGGACCCCATCGCCGCGGCTCCGTATCTCTACAATACTGAAAAGCAAGTCTTCGTCTCCTACGACGACCCGGAGTCGATTGCGTTGAAATGCAAATACGTGCTCGCACATAAACTCAGAGGCATCATGTTCTGGAGCTACGAAAGCGACACCACGGGAGGGCTGCTGAACGCCGTCAATGACGGGCTTAATAAGATGGACAGTACGCAAGGCGGAAACAAGTGACCACGACAGCAGTTGCGCCAGCCACCGCTCAGGAACAACGGCCCGCCGCCGCACGCCTGGCGTCTATCGATATCTTCCGCGGCCTCACCATGACATTGATGATCTATGTCAATGAACAGTCTGACGTGAGAGGGTTGCCGTGGTGGAACTACCACATGAAGGCCAACATTGACGCCATGACTTACGTCGATATGGTCTTTCCCTTCTTCCTGTTCATCGTTGGCCTGTCAATCCCGATCGCCATCGCCAGCCGGCTCAAGCGGAATCCATCCCTTCCCGCGCTCTGGGGGCACGTCGCGCTTCGGACCGCAAGCCTGATGATGCTCGGACTTATATTGACCAACGCCGACGACGGCGATGCTTCGCGAATGATCATCCGCCCTGCAGTGTGGGCAATCCTCGCGCTCGTTGGTGCGGCTCTGTTCTTGAACGAATACGACAAATCCAGCCGCCATGCCAGGCTGTTCACCGGGCTCCGCATCTTTGGCCTTGTCCTGGTGATTGCGATGTTCGCGATCTTCCGTCACATCCCAGTTGATGGACACGCTTCGTGGATTGAAATCTCTTACCCTGAGATTCTTGGCCTCATCGGCTATACGTACTTTGCCGTTGCCATCCTCTACATTCCGACTCGCCGCTGGCTCTGGGCTCCGCTGGCGTGGTTCGTCGCGATGATGGCGTTCAATGCCCTGACGGCCGCAAGGTTGATCACTTTCAACCAGCATCTTCCTTACTGGATCTTTCCATTCGACAACGGAGCCATGACCGGGATCGTCTTCGCCGGCATTGTCACTTCCATCATCTTTCTCGGGGCTCATCGCTGGCAGACGCTGGGCCAGAAGACATTTCTTGGCCTGACGTTTGGTGTCTTGCCGCTGATCGCGGGATGGTTTTTGACCCCGCTCGGGATCTCCAAGATCAGGGCGACGCCCACCTGGAGCCTCTATAGCATTGGCGCCGCGGCTCTGCTGTTCACCGCGCTTTATTGGATCTGCGATGTCAAGAAGAGAACCGGATGGGCTTTCTTTGCGCGCCCCGCAGGTTCCAATACCCTAACGACCTATCTGCTTCCAGACTTTTGGTACTACATTCTCGCGGCGATGGGCATCCGCTATTTCGATTTGCACTTTAATTACGGCTGGCAAGGAGTGGTGCGGTGCTTTTTGTTTACAGCGTTCATGCTCGTCGTCGCCAGTATTCTCACTCGCTGGCGGGTGCGATTGCGCCTTTAGAACGCGGAGCGCGTTTACTTCGAGCTGATGTTCCGGAGTCCGCGTCAAGGACGCTGCAGAACCACATAGAAGAGAATGGCAAAGTAGTGGGCGACGCTGCCGGCCAGGACGAAGACATGCCAGGTGGCGTGGAAATAGCGCAAGCGGTCCAAAGCAAAGAATGCGATGCCCAGCGTGTAAGCCAATCCGCCCGCGCCCAGCCACATCACCCCGTGCCAACCGATGGCCCTGAGAAGCGGAAGGGCCGCGAAGACCACGACCCAGCCCTGGAACAGGTAGACCAGCACCGAAGCCACGGCGAACCGGCCGATAGCCAGGCTCTTGAAGATCACTCCGGCGACGGCCAGGGCCCAGACAACGCCAAAAAGCGCCCAGCCCACAGGCCCACGCAGCGAGATCAAGGTAAAAGGTGTGTAGGTGCCGGCAATCAGCAGGTAAATTGCTGAATGGTCGAGAACCTGAAAGACATGCCGTGCCCGCGTACGCACCAGCGAGTGGTAAAGCGTAGAGCACAGGTAAACGAGGACCAGAGTCAGGGCGAAGACGGCGCAACTAACGATGAGCCATGCGGATCCTCGCGTTGACACGGCGATGAGGTAGACTGCGCCCGCCACAGCAAGAATGGCCCCGATCCCGTGCGTGATTGCGTTGGCAAGAATGTCGCCCAGTTTGGTTTGGGTTTGCACAGGTAGATGATAGTCCGCGGTTAACCCGAGCCCGGGGCCGCCAGTTTATGCCGACCAGGCCGGCGAAGCTGCATTTGCTTCGGCTCCTCGCATTTCCTGTAACGCTATTTCCTGGGAATGCCGTGCTGGTGGCAGTCAGTGCACTTCACCCAGTGAATGTTGTGCGTGCTTTTGGTGTTCGCGTAGGTGGTGTCCATCTTCTCCACGTCGATGCCGCAATGCGACATCTGGGGATGGCAGGTCTTGCACGAGGCGCGGGTGTTTTCGTTATGCCCGTTGTGACAAGAAAAGCAGCTCAGGCCTTCATGCACGCCCATCGGGGTGCGATCGTCGCCCGAGCCGGCCTGCATTCCCCAACTGTTGCCGGCGGCCGCTGAGCCCGTTTCAGGCATGCGCGGCGCGTGGCACTGGTAGCAGACTGTCTGGCGCTCGTCCTGGCTGACCTTGAGCGGACGCGCGCCGTCGAAGAGCTGAGGGATTGCAAGGTTGACCGCGGCGAAGTGCAGGCTCTCACGGCGATCATAAAACGCGAGCGAAATAGGAACGGCCAGACCGGCAACCGAAATTCGCTCAGCCGGCTTCGACTCGGGTTGGCCTTCACGGTGAATCGAATGGCAGGTACCGCAGGGCATGGCAGGCTGATTGGCAAGCCGGGCGTTCACGATGTGCCATGGCCCGGTGGTGTTTTGCGGTTGCACCAGATCGCGAATCGAACCGGGGAAATACATGCCGTGGCAGCGGAGACAATCTTCCATCATGCGGCGCTGGGAGTTGTGCGCTGCATTCGTAAATATCTGTGTGTAGGTGGCGCTGTGCGGACCGGCAAACCATGATGCGTATTCGTGCCGATGGCAGCGCTGGCAGCTCGCGTTCATAGCCAGAACATCGACCTGACGGAGCCGGATGTTCTCGGGCCAGCGGTGAGTGAGATGCCTCCAGGTGTGGCGCAGCTTGGTGCCCAGGCCGGCGTCGTGGCACTCCATGCAGCCCATGGTGCGATGCGGCGAATCGTGCACGAAGGTGACGTACGTGCTCATCTCGTGGCAGCTCGCGCAGCCCTGGCCGCGCTCTGAAGAGTAGTACGCCGACGCGCCAAAGACGCCGGCAAAACCGAGCACCACCAGCAGGCCCGCAACCATTGCAACCAGCTTCAGCACGCGCATCATGACTTGAGACCCGTACCCTTCCAGTTGCGGACCAGCGACGCGGAAGCCATATACGCAATGGCCATAATGGTCAGCACGGGATTGAAGCCGCCATTGTTAACGTGCACGCTGCCGTCGATCACGAAGATGTTGTCGACATCGTGAATGCGGCAGTCGCGGTCGACGACCGAGTCTTGCGGATCGTTGCCCATGCGGCAGGTACCGGCTTGATGCTGCCCTGCCGAAACGCCTGTAGGCCTGCTTGAGAGCCTGATGGTGCTGGCGGCGCCGGCCTCTTTGAGCCAGGCTTCGGCGCGCTGCGCCTGTATCTCGCCAATCTCGAAGGTGTGCGGGTGTACGTTGCCCGAAATGCGCGCCACGGGGATTCCCCATTTATCGCGCACCGCGGGATCGAGCGTAACGCGGGCATTGACTGTGGGTATCTGCTGCGTAGGACCGAAGACCTGGATGTTGCGCTTGTAAGTTGCGCGCATGGCCTGTTTGTGGCCCAGACCCCAACGCGGCGTAGATTCAGGCAGCCGGTCAATCATATGAATCGGCAAGCGGGTAAACTCGTTGGCCAGCATTCCCCCGCCGCACAGGCCGGGAGTGCCGTGGTTGTAGTCGGTGATGGCGATGCTGGCGCCCGGACCGACGTCGTCGTAGGTGTCGTAATCGAAAAAGCCCACTGCGCCGGTGTAATGGTGGCCTTGCAGGTTGCGGCCTACCATGTCGTAGCGATTGCCGATGCCGCTGGGATAGAGACGGCTCTTCGAATTCAGCAACAGGCGTGCCGATTCGATGGCGCATGCGGATACAACAACCAGGTCGCAAGGCTGCTCAACCAGATGACCGCGTGCGTCGAAATATTCCACGCCGCGGGCACGCCCCCGATCGTCGGTGAGAATCTCCCTGGCCATGCACCCGGTGCGCAGTTCGCAGTTGCCGCTGGCGAGAGCAGTAGGAATCACCGTGTTCTGCGAACCGTTCTTGGCATCTACTTCGCAGGCAAAACCCACGCACCAGCGGCAGCGCATGCAGGGTCCGCGTCCGTTGTAAGGCACGCTGTTGCGAGCCATGGGGATGTGAAACGGATGCAGACCGAGGCGCCTGGCGGCAGGCTCGAGGATATGGAACTCGCGATTGGGCGGCAGCGGCGGCATGGGCAACGGCCGGCGGCGCGGAGCATGAAAGGGAGTGCCGGAGTAGTCGCCCGAAACGCCGATCTCGTACTCGGCCTTCTCGTAGTACGGTTCAAGATCGTCGTAAGTTATGGGCCAGTCCTCAAGCGAGCTGCCCGCAGGTGCACCGTAGGTGGAGCGCATGCGGAAGTCCTGCGGCAAATAGCGCCAGGCCTGAGCCCCGTAACTGAGTGTTCCTCCGCCTACGCAGGCCGCGTTGTTCTGGTAGCCTCCCTCGCTAGGCAGCCAGATGCGCGTTTTGCCTGTGGAATCGACCGCGATGCGTGGATTGCCGTCATCCTCAGGTCCGAAAGCGTTGCCCAGCACGGTGGTGCGCTGGTTGCGCAAATCGTCTTTGCGGCAGTCGTTAGCCGTATACCAGGGACCGCGTTCCAGCAGGACCACGCTAAGGCCGGCAACCGAGAGTTCCTTGGCCACAATTCCGCCCGCTGCGCCCGCACCGATTACCACTGCATTCACTCGCTTCATGAGGGCGAGCCTTTGCGCAGGTCAAACTGCGCGCGGCCGCGCAACGGCGGCTCATCGATGCCGAGCATGCGCCAGCTCACGGCATCGCGATTGCCGCCATGGCGGGGCGATCCGTAGTAGCCTTCGAGCGTATGTTCCCGGACAAGTTCGAAGAACGCAGAGTTATGAGATTCAAGCACGGCCACTACGGCAAGCTGTTGCTGTGGCGAGACGCTTTCGAGCGCGGCGCCGAAACGCTCGCGGCTGATGCGATTGGCCTGATCGAGGCCGGCGAGATAAGCCTTCTGGTGGTGGCGGTAGTGCCGGGTGAGTTGGCGATCAATATATATGAGGACGCCGGCTTCAGAGGCTGATGGAAATTCATCGGCGGGAACGATCCGGTCGCAGATTGCTTTCAGAGTGGCGGCGGTGTCGCCGGTCAGGAACTCCCAGCCGTCGTTGCCCGGCGAAAAACATCCCGAAAGGATTGCAGTGCCTGCCGCTGCGGTCGCGATCATGAAATCGCGGCGCGCCAGGGCTCCCTTTTTTTCCTTCATGCGCGGCTCCCGCACTCACTGCCACTGGATATCTCAGGACAGCGAAGCGTATCACCGCAGCACATCTGCTCGATGTGATTTGGCGCACGAGAGACGGCGCACCGGCTGAAGAACTGCAAAGAATCTCCAACTGCAGTACATCGCTAAAGTAATCGCATTTTTCAGGTTTATTGCGGGCAGGCACCGTCATTAACATTGAATGTACTGAATGGAGGGATGATGCTTTCGAAGCAATTCACACTTGCGGTGGTGGCCGGCTTGGCCACATGGATTTCTCCGGCGATGGCCCAGGTGCAGACCGAAGTGCCGGCAGTTGTACCCAACGCAAAGCCAGACATAGTGGAGCACATCAAGGTCCACGGCAAGTCGTTGGAGGGCAACCTGGAAGGCGAAGCGGTTGATCGTGATGTAATCGTTTTCCTGCCTCCCAGTTACGCCAAAGATAAGCATCGCCGCTACCCGGTGCTTTACGCGCTGCACGGATACTCGATCGGCGCCGAGCAGTGGACCCACGAGATCCACGTACCGCAAACAATTGAGGGCGCGTTCGCCCTGGGCTCGAAAGAGATGATCGTGGTGCTGCCCGACTCGAAGACCATCTACAACGGCTCGATGTACTCAAGCTCGCAGACCACCGGAGACTTTGAGAATTTCATCGCGCACGACCTGGTGGAATACATCGACGCGCATTACCGTACAATCCCGGACCGAACCAGCCGCGGCCTCGTCGGCCACTCAATGGGAGGCTACGGTGCGAGCCGCATCGGTATGAAGCATCCTGACGTCTTCGGCGCGCTCTACATCATGAGCCCTTGCTGCCTGTCGCCCATGGCCGGCGGCGGGCCGGTGCCCGCTGATCAAATGAAGGAGCGCGCGATTGCCGGCGAGAAAAAAGCTGCGGCGGCCAAGTCCCCGGCAGATCTGGCGGCACAGTCGCCCGGCTTCGGCGCGGCGCAATTTGCGACGGCCGCGGCATGGGCGCCCGATCCAAAGAACCCTCCGCTCTACTTCGACCTGCCAACCAAGGATGGTGTTCCGCAGCCGGAAATCGTAGCGAAATTCGCGGCCAATGCACCGCTCGCTTTCGTCGACCAATACATCGGCAATCTGAAGCAATACAGAGCCATCTCAATCGACGTGGGCGATCAGGACGGCCTGCGTTTCGACGCCACTAAATTGCACAACGTTCTCGACAGTTACGGAGTCAAGAACGGTTTTGAGATTTATAAGGGCACGCACACCAGCGCTGTTGCGGACCGGTTCCAGAATCACGTGATTCCGTTCTTCAGCCAGAACCTTTGCTTCACAGCCGGCTGCAAGTAACCTCCACGCGCAACCACGCACGTTCCCAGGAGCGTTGGCGCAGCGCGCATCTCCGAATCGACCGGAAACAGTCGCCGAGTCACCTCTGTCGTGGCTGCTCGCCCAATCACCGCAGAGAGCGCGTTGACCGTAGCGCCCATCAGCATCAGCATTTACTGCTTTACGATGGAGAATAAACTTGGAAATCTCAGGGCCCCCAGCGGTCGTGTCGATTGCAACGACATTGTGCTGTTGATACTGGTGCGCGCGGCGAAATAGAAGCTTGGGAAGATGAAAATCAACCGCGAACCTTTCCTCGCGGATTGATTTTGCGCAGCAGCGCGAGCACCGGCAGTCCACACAGGATCAACGCCGTTCCCAGCAGCGAGCCCTTCAGGTTGCCGGCGTAACTGGCCACCAGCACCCCCGCGGCACAGACCGCAAACACCGCCGGCAGCACCGGATATCCCCAGACTTTGTAGGGCCGCGGTTGGTCAGGGCGCCGACGCCGGTAGTAAAAGACTGTGGTTGCAGTGAGCAAGTAAAATAGCCACTCGGCGAAGATGGCCAGCTCGAAAAACTGCTGAAAGGTACTAAGGAATAAGAGCAGCAGCGTGGCGAGAAATCCCTGCACGAGCAGCGACGTTGATGGGGTTTTGAAGCGAGGATGGATGTGCGCGAACTGGCGGAAGAAAAGTCCGTCGCTGGCGGCGGCAAACGGCACGCGCGCGCCCGACATGGTGGTGCCGTTCAGGGCGACGAAGATGCTGACCGCCATGGCGACGGCCACGAATTGTGCACCGCGCGAGCCGGCGACAAGCTTGAGCGCCGCAACCGCCGGGTACTCTGTCGCGGCAATCTGCCCGGCTGGCAGCATGTATTGAATGGCCGCATTCGTCGCCATGTAGAGCACGCCCACCACGAGCACGCCGCCGATGAGCGCGATAGGCAGGCTGCGTTCCGGCCGCCGCACTTCGCCGGCAACCATGGTGAGGTCGTTCCAGCCGTCGTAGGCCCAGAGCGTGGCGATGAGCGCCAGCATAAAGCCGTTGAATCCACCTGCAGCGTGCGGCAGCGACGTGGAGAAGTTACTCCATTCTCCTGAAGCCGAACCGAAGCAGAGCACAACCACAACCAGAATGAGCACGCCCTTCAGCAATGTGAAGATGAGCTGAAAGTTGCCGGCCTTGCGCATGCCGGCGTAATTGAGACCGGTGATGAACCAGGTTACGGCGATGGCGAAGAGTTGCGACCATTTCAGATTCAAGATTGCCGGCTGCGTGAGCCAGTCGAGCGCGGGCAGAAATTCAAGTGTTCTGGCGAGGCCCACGGCCATGGCCGCGATCGATGCGGGCTTGGCCACGGCGAACCAGGTCCACATATAGAGATAGGCAACGGTGTCTCCGTATGCTCCACGAAGATAGACATACTCGCCGCCGGCGAAGGGGAACATGGTGCCCAATTCGGCATACGTCATTACGCCGAAGAGCGAAAGCAGGCCGCCGGCAATCCACGCAAGATACACCAGCGACGAGGAGCCGGCATCGCGCATCATCTCGCTGGGTACAAGAAAGATCCCGCTGCCGATGATGGTGCCGACCACGATTGCCGCGGCCTGGCTCGCACCCAGCACGCGCGGCAGCGTGGCGGACGTTTTCTGATCGGCAGTGGAAGCGGTTTCGGTCATTGCTTATGTCTGGTTCGATTGATTGGATTTCACTGCGGCAGATATCCCTCGCCGCGCAACACTTTACCCGGCAGCGCGCCGGTCATTTTGCCGTTTGCAATGACCGGAACGCCATTGACCAGAACGTAGTCCATTCCTGCTGAAAGCTGGTTGGGCTGGTCGTAAGTGGCCAGGTCGCGAATCGTTGTAGGGTCGAAGATCACCACGTCGGCCCACATGCCTTTCTTGAGCACGCCGCGATCGGTGAGCCGCATCCGCTGCGCCGGCAGCGCCGAGAATTTGCGGATGGCATCTGCAAGCGTGAGCGCGTGCTCTTCGCGCACGTACTTGCGCAGGATGCGCGGAAAAGTGCCGTAGGCGCGCGGATGCGGATGCTCCTTGCCCAGCAGGCCATCGGGCGAGGTGCCCTGCGAATCGTTGTCGATCGAGACCCACGGCTGCTTGAGCGCCAGCACTACGTCCGGCTCGCTCATGCCGAAAACGGCAACCTCGGTGAACGCGTTGTCTTTGATGAGCAGATCGCAGAGCGCGTCAATGGCATCTTCGTGCCACATGGCCGCAACCTCAGAGAGGCGCTTACCCTCAAGCGGCATCAGCGCGGGATTCTGCACCACGGCGATCTCGACTGCCTCGGGCCCGGGGATCTCCTGCCACTCGTTATCCCAGTCGCCGGTGGCTGAAAGCATGTCTTTACGGATGCGCGCGCGAGTGGCCGGGTCTTTGAGCCGCTCGATCAGTTTGGCGTCGCCGCCATCGTGCGCCCAGGGAGGAATAAAGGCCGAGAATGTGTTGAACCACGCGGTGTAGGCGTAGGTGTTGGCGCTTACGTCCACGCCTGCGGCCCGCGCCGCGTCGATGCGGTCGATGACCTGCTGCATGCGGCCCCAGTTAGCCTTGCCGGCCACTTTCAAGTGCCATATCTCGACGGGAATATGTGCCTGGCGGCCAATCTCAACTGCTTCGTCGATCGCGGCAAATTCCTGGTCGCCCTCACTGCGCATGTGAGTGGCATAGATGCCGCCGTATTTGGCTGCTTCGCCGGCCAGCGCGATCAGCTCGGGCGTCTTTGCGTAAGGCGCCGGAGCGTACTGCAGCGCGGTCGAGAGACCCACCGCGCCGTCCTGCATGGCTTGATCGACGAGCGCCTTCATGGCATCGAGTTGCGCCGGTGTGGGCTGTACGTCGCCGTCGCCAAGCACCATCCTGCGCACGCTCGTTGCGCCCACGTAGCTGGCGAGATTGATGCCCATACCCTGGCGCTCGAGCCGCGCAAAGTACTGGCGGAAAGTGGTCCAATCGGGGTTGATGCCATAGTGCTGGTAGGTCTCGCGATCGTCGGCAATTATGGCATCGTTCAACGGCGCAACCGAGTCGCCTTCGCCGGTAATCTCCGTCGTGATGCCCTGGTAGATTTTTGAGGGCAGCCGGGGATCGACGAGGATGGTGAGTTCCGACTGGCCCAGCATGTCGATGAATCCCGGCGCCACCACCTGCCCCTGCGCGTCGATAGTCTGGCGGCGTGCGTGGGCTTCGAGATCGCCGATGGCTGCAATGCGGCCGTTGCGAATGCCAACTTGTCCTGAGTACCACGGCGATCCCGTGCCGTCGACGATGTGACCGTTGACGATGACGATGTCGAAGGGCTCGGCAGACGTGACTGCAGGCGCACTTTGCGCAGCCAGGACCGGCGCCAGGAGAGTAAGGAGAATGCTGAAACTGATGACGCGCATGCGCTGGGGACCTCGGCGTGAATGGCAGGGAACTCAACTCGAACGATGCAGGCATCGTAACACGTCGAAGCAGCGCTCCGGCGGTGCAGCGCTTGTCAGGTCTCAGCGGGTACATGGCCTCGTGCCATCGCCGCGCTCGAGGAGGTTGCGACTCCCGACGCTGCGTTGCAATTCGGCGGTTCTCCCCACCGGTTCTCGGGCAGTCAGAGGCAGCGCATCCTCATCGCCATGGCGCTCATCAACCGGCCCCGGCTGCTGATTGCCGATGAGCCCACGACGGCCCTCGATGTAACCGTGCAGGCGCAGATATTGGCGCTGCTCACCCAGTTGCAGCAAGAACACGGGTTTGCCATGCTGTTCATCTCGCACGACCCGGTAATGGTGGGGTGACAAAGAGCCGTTTCAAACAGCCGGCTGCGCTTGGGTTGAAGCGCGGGCTTTGGCCAGCAGCGCTATGACTTCTTCATCGATGGTTGGCCTGAAATCAAGGTAATATCGCCCAACGGCGTCAAAGCAATCAGGCGCAACAACGCACAGCACCTGGTCGGCAACCCTGGCGAGCTCACTGCAACTGGAGGGCGCAGCCACAGGCACCGCGACCACCACGCTCGCAGCTTGTGGCCTGACCGCCCGCACCGCGGCTTTCATGGTTGCTCCGGTTGCCAGACCGTCATCGACCAGAATGACGGTCTTTCCCTCAATGCGCATCCGGGGATAGGCCTGGCGATATTCATGCTCGCGCCACTCGATTTCTTCCATCTCCCGCCGCACCGTCGAAAGAATCATATCCTTTGAGATGCGAAATTCGCGGAGAACCTCCCGGTTCAGAACGAAGGCGCCGCCGCTGGCAACTGCGCCGAACGCCAGTTCCCTGAATAGCGGAACCCCGAGCTTGCGAGCCAATAGAACATCGAAGGGCAGGCGGCATGCCAGTGCGACTTCAAAAGCGACGGGAACTCCGCCGCGTGGCAGGCCAAGCACAATGGCATTCTCGAGATTGGGAAGCTTGGCGACGATGCGCGCCAGCGTCCGCCCCGCGTCGCTGCGATCGTCAAAGAGCATTCAAGCAATTCTCTCACCATGCGCAAAGATTCGCGCGCGGCTGCGATCTGCATGAAGCTGCAGGAGGAATCCGCCTTCCAGGTGAGCCGGAAGGCGGTGCATAATGCATCAGAGAGGAGCCTTAGTCGAACTGGGTCTGCTCAGCCGGTGGGCCGACCGTGACTTCATCGTGAATCGGCACTTCAGGTTGCTTTGACTCGGCCGGCGTCTCGTGCTCGACAGTCTCTTTCTTTTCTTCGGGTTCTTCGCCCTGGACTTTCACCTTGAGTCGCGCTGTCACCTCGCGGTGCAGGCGGATTGCCACGGCGTATTCGCCAACGCTCTTAAGCGGATCGCCAAGCTGAACCTTGCGGCGATCGACCTCAATTCCCTGGGCGGCAAGCTCGGCGGCAATGTCGGCCGAAGTCACCGAGCCGAACAGGTGGCCTGCCTCGCCCGATTTCCGGGTAAAGGTTAGCACGACGGCATCGAGCTTTACGGCAAACTCCTCCGCCTTGGACTTCTCGCTGGCAGAGCGGCGAGCGGCCGCGGCCTTCATCTGCTCGATGACGGCTTTGTTGGTTTCAGTGGCCTGCATCGCCAGCTTGCGAGGCAGTAGATAGTTGCGGGCGTAGCCGTCCGCGACCTTCACGACCTCGCCGCGAAAGCCCAGGTTGGCTACGTCTTCCTTCAAAATCACTTCCATTTCGAAATCTCCACAGCCGCCGGCGCAGCTCGCTGACGCAAGCAACGACCTGGCGGCAAATCGATGTTAGTGTCTGGTCGCAAACGGCAACAAGGCGATGTTGCGGGCCTGTTTGATGGCGCGGGTAAGGCGCCGCTGATGCGTAGTGCAAACACCGGTCAGACGCCGCGGAACAATCTTGCCGCGCTCGGCGACAAACTGCTGCAGAAGACGGACGTCGCGGTAAGGAATGGCGTCGATCTTCTCAGTGCAGAACTTGCAAACCTTCTTGCGGCGGAAAAACTTGCCGCGGTTTCCGGGTCCGCCGCCGGGCCGGCGGTCTCCACGCGGGCCGCCCGGCCCTGATTGTTGACCGGCTGGTGCGCCGCTTTCCGGCGCCTTTGCTTGTGTTTCTTCAGGCATATTGTTTCCTCTTCAATCACTTGGTTCCGGCTTAGCCGGAGAATGTTATTAAGGGGTCAAGTTTCAGGGATCAGGGTTCAGAATGCGACTTTGGCGGTCAACGCTCGATCTCTCTGTTCACTGTCCACTGTCCACTGTTCACTGTCCACTGTTCACTGTCCACTGTGTTTACGCATTGGCCTGCACCGGCTCGACTTCAGCCGCTGGGCTCGCGGCAGCAGCAGCCGGTTCGGCGCTCAGCTTGCGCCGCGCGTTGCGCAGCGCCTTCACCTTGGCCAGGCGCTTCTCTTCCTCGTCCATGCGCACGGTGATGAACTTGATCACCGGCTCGGTGACGCGCAGACGGCGTTCGAGCTCGAGCACTACCGCGCCATTGGCTTCAATGGTGAGCAGCACGTAGTTGCCGTCGTTGAACCTGCGCACCATGTAGGCCAGCTTGCGGCGGCCCATCTTCTCAGCCGACTTCACCACTCCGCCGCCATTGGTAACGGTGGTGCTAAAGCCGGCAATCAGCTTGTCAGTATCCTCATCAGACACATCGGGCTTAACGATAAACATCACTTCATACACACGCAACATCTCGATTCCTTTTCCGCGAAGGCCCTCCGCCTTCGCATTTGCCTATCAACTTTCAGCTTTCGGCGAGCAGCTTCTATTCCCTGTTCCCTGCTCCCTAATCCCTGTCTCTGTCGTCTTTCCGGTTGAACTCATTCATCGCCGGTCCCGGGCCCTCCGCGACGATCTGCCGTGTGGCCTTGGCCACCTTGTCCAGCACCTCGTCGAGAACTACCAGGTCTGCCTTCCGCATCGGCGAAAGCAGATAATCCCTGCCCGGCCGTTTTCCTGCTCCGGCAGCCAACGCCTCCGGAGGCAAATTGAGTCCAACCCCGATCCGCAGCCGTAACCACTCCTGGCTGCCCAGTGCATTGGTTACGCTGGTGGCCCCGTTGTGGCCCGCCGGCGAACCGCGCTCCTTGATTCTCACGGTTCCCAGAGGCAGGTCGAGCTCGTCGTAGATCACGAGCAGATCCCGCTGAGAGTCCGCTTCAAGCTCTAGAACCAAGGCGGCAACTGCAAGGCCGCTCAGGTTCATGAATGTCTCCGGCTTGGCCAGAACCACCTCGCGACCCGCCAGCCGGCAGGTTGCGGTAACGGCCCGGCAGCGCCGGTTTTGGACCACCACGCCTTGCTGCTCGGCGATGCGGTCAATTGCCATGAACCCGGCGTTGTGCGGGGTCCAGAAATACTCCGGCCCAGGGTTGCCGAGACCCACAATCAGGAACGGGCCGCGCCGGGAGCTCGCTCTTTGATCCCCGGCCGTTGCTTGGGTCGACGATTGAACAGGGCCGGGGTTCGTGGACTCGATGGCTTGAGACAAAGCTTACTTTTTCGCCTCAGGCTTCTTGGCCGCAGCCGGCTCAGCCGCCGGCTCAGTCTTGCCCTTCTTGGCCACTTCAGGCTCAGCCGGAGCAGCAGCGGCTTCAGTTGCTGCAACAGCCGCTTCGCCCTCGGCAGGCGCCACCACTTCTTCGCGAATCGTCACCACGTGCGCAACGGTCGCATCGGCAGAATTCAGGTACTTGATCTTGTCAGACTGCGGTAGGCCGCTCACGCGAAGAACCTGGTGCAGTCCCAGCCCGCTCACATCCACGTCGATGTGGCTGGGAATATCGGTTGGCAGGCACTCGATTTCGACCTCGCGCATTACCTGGTCAAGAATGCCTCCTTCAGTTTTGACGCCCAAAGGAACGCCGAGCAGCTTGACGCGCACGCTCACGCGCAGAACCTTGTCGAGCGCAATGCGTTTCATGTCGATGTGAATCAGCCTGTCCTTGATCGGCTCCCGTTGCCAGTCGACGATCATGGCTTTGGCCGCCGGCGTGCCCGCAACCTCCACGTCAAAAATCGTGTTGTGGCCGCTCTCGGAATAAAGAATCCGGGAAATCTGTTTGGGGTCGACCTCAACAGCGACGGGTTCGTGCCCGGCACCGTAAAGCACTGCAGGAATCTTGCCCGCGGCACGCACACGGCGCGCGGCGTTCTTGGTGAATCTGCCCTCACGGGGCTTTGCTGCAACAACTTCAGGCATTTCGTCTTCTCTTTTCCTTCGGGCACGAAGTTTTGCTCCGCTCCCTTTGTTAAGGGCAGTTGTCAGTGGTCAGTGGTCAGTAAAAGCAAAAACCACCGAGCAATGGACTTTGGCGACTGCCATTTGTTTTTTTGACCCTGGCCAATGACCGCCATTCACTGACAAACGATCACTGACCACTGTTTTCTCAGCTAAACAGCGTGCTTACACTCGTCTCCTTGTGAATGCTCTCAATGGCCGCGCCCAGCAGGCCTGCAATCGACAGCACCTTGAGCTTCGGCAACTTGCCCTCCGCATCGTTCGCGGTCTGCGTTAACCTATGCGCCGCATCGCGCAGCGGAATCGTGTCGGTCACCACCAGCTGTGCCAGCCGCGAATTGGCGATGCGGTCGATGGCCGGCCCCGACAGCACGGCATGGCTGGCGCACGCATACACCGACGACGCGCCTGACGCATACAGCGCATCAACTGTCTTCACCAGGGTTCCGGCAGTATCGATAATGTCGTCGATGATCAGGCATGTCTTTCCGTTCACGTCGCCTACCACGTGCATCACCTCGGCCACGTTCATGTCGGTGCGGCGCTTGTCCACGATGGCCAGCGGCACTTCCATCTTTTGCGCGAATAACCGTGCCCGCTCTACGCCGCCTGCATCGGGCGAGACAACGATCAGGTTCGGCAGTTTCATCTCGCGGAAGTAGCTCACCAGAACCGGGCTGGCGAACATGTGGTCCACCGGGATGTTGAAGAAGCCCTGGATCTGCGCGGCATGCAGATCAACAAACAGCGCGCGATTTGCACCCGCGGTAGTGAGCAGGTCGGCGATGAGCTTGGCGCTGATGGCCACGCGCGGGCGATCCTTGCGATCCTGGCGGGCGTACCCGTAGTAGGGAACCACCGCCGTGATCCGTGCCGCCGAAGCCCTCTTGAGCGCGTCAATCATAATCAGTAACTCAACCAGGTGCTGATCCACTGGATAGCAGGTGGGCTGCACCACAAACACGTCCACGCCGCGCACGTTTTCCAGCAGTTGGAAGTACACCTCGCCGTCAGCGAAGCGCTGCAGCTTTACCTGCCCCACGGTGACGCCAATATGCCGGGCAACCTCTTCAGCCAGTCGCGGATTCGCCGTGCCCGAAAACATTTTGAAGCGCCTGTCCTCGCTCAGCTTGGTTGGCTTCTTCCGCTCCGGCGCAGGGCTCTTGCTGGCGTCTTTTCCTTTTGCCGCGTCGCCGGAAGCACCCTTGCCCGGCTCCTTGCCTGCCTCGGACTTCTCCGGGTTCGTTTCGTCCGGCCGGCTCTCTTCCATCTCTGTTGTCAACGTCCCTGACGACATTTGAAAAGCACCTCCAAGCTGGTTTGCATTGGCTGCGTTTTTTCCCGAGCTTCCAGCTTCTAGCCACTCGCTTCTAGCTCGTTCGTACTGGAGCCGACAAAGTCGACTCATCGGCCGAAAAGCTAGCCGCTAGTTGCCAGGGGCTAGTAGCTGTATTTCTGGCTGGGCGACCAGGATTCGAACCTGGATAAATGCCTCCAAAGGGCATTGTCCTACCATTGAACGATCGCCCAGTTCCCCGTGTCCGCTCTCGAAAAAGCCGCTCTTCGGACGCCCAACCACTTTCGGCCTTCCCCTCATCGGCGAAAGACCGTCTGTTACAGCCGTCCGCGAGTTTCTCTCCCTCGACGAACGACTGTCAATCTACTTGTTCGCTGAGCATTTGCCGCCAATAGCCGGCTCGCGGCAGGGTGCGGGTCAACTCAGTCCGAATCCCCATTTCGCCCAGCCGCCGGCAGGCGGACTCAGCATGTTCGCGGGTCAGATACAACCCGTAAAGCGCAGAACCGGACCCCGACAACGAGGCGTAAAGAGCTGCCTCCGGCGTGCCTTCAGCCGCGAGAGTGCGCTTGATTTCGCTAAGGGAGGGATGCTGAGGAAAGACGACTCGCTCGAAGTCGTTCTCGATCCAGCTCGTGATCCCGGTGCGGACAAGCGCGGACCCAAGCGGTCCGGCCAGGTCACTTCCCCACAGTTCTTTCTTATCGGAAGTGACACCGGAGGAGCCCGTCTCTGCGCCGGCTTGCGGGATTCTGCCCGCAAATGCGCTGGCGTAGGCACGGCTCAACTTATTTAGTTTATCGGTACTTGCCTCGGGGGTCAAACCCTCGGTGTCGCACAGCGCGTCCCAGTCGCGGAAGGCCTGCGCGGTGGAGACACCTTCTTCCGGAATCGCCACCACGCACCAGGTGGGTTCGATGTCCGGCAGGGGGCTGACTTGTTGGCCGCGGTCGACACCCAGAATCGTGCCGCCAATAAGAAAGAGCGGGACGTCTGACCCGACTTTGGCGGCGATTTCAAGCCGTTTCTCGGGACAGCCCGAAGCGGATTGCTGGCTTTCCTCCTCGCTGATGCGATAGCGCGCTATGCCTAGCTCGGTTTCCAATCCGATCAGTGCTGCAACCGCGTTGGCCGACCCAGCGCCCAAGCCACCCTGGATGGGGAGCCGTTTTTCTATATGAATTACGACGGCCGCAGAAGCGCCGAGGCCCTCCAAAGCCAGCAAAGCCATCTTCCATGCCGTATTCCGCTCGTCGGTCGGCACCCGCGCGTCATTCGCGGACAGCCGGATGCTGGTTTTCGCCGCTGGCTCGGCCGTAACCGTCACCAGATCATGCATTTCCAGCGTTTGGTAGACCGTCACCAGCGCGTGGAACCCGTCTTCGCGCGGCGCGCCAATCCCGAGTCCGAGATTGATTTTGCAGTAGGAGCGGACTGCGGTGGGCATACCGGTCAATTGTAGAACCGCCCCCTTTCGAAGTTCGCCTGTCCAAGGTCGCGCCTGTAACAATCGACTTCCTCGGATCGGTAGCGGAGAATCGACAACGACGCGCACTCCTTCAGGTCGATACAACTTAGCCGGTTCGCAAAACTATTCTCCGCCGTGCATCGCCTTCATCTGCTACAAAGGAGGGCATGAATCCGAACCGGGCCCGACTCTTTTCGCTCGCCGTGCTGCTCATTGCTTTGTCCGCCTGCGCTCCGTCTGTCGCCGATCAGGACTCGTATACCAAGGTTGGGGATAAGATGCCCACCATCCAGGTCGATGAGGCCTCCGGGGGCACTTTCTCTCTTGCTACACGGGCCGGCAAAGTGGTCGTGGTTAACTTCTGGGCCACCTGGTGCGAGCCCTGCCAGGTCGAGATGCCCGAACTGGAAAAACAAATCTGGCAGAAGTACAAATCGTCGCCCGACTTCGCCTTCATCGCCATCGCCCGCGAACAGGATAGGGACACAGTCCTCGGCTTCCAAAAGACCCACCCCGGCTTTACCTTTCCGCTTGCGTGGGATCCCCATCGTTCCACCTACGCGCGCTTAGCCTCATCCGGCATCCCCCGTACCTACGTTGTCAATCGGCGCGGCATCATCGTCTATCAAAGTGTCGGCTACGGACCTGGTGCGGTCGGTGAGGTCGATCGCGCAGTCAAGAAAGCTCTCGCAGAAAAGTAGCCGCGCGCCACGGCCGGTTCGTTAGGATTACGACCCACCCCGCTCCGGTGTGCCGTCCTCCTCACGATCGCGGTTGAGCCGGTCTTCACGGTCCTTCCACTCCTCCAGCTCGCGACGTTTCCTTTCCTCTTCGCGCTCCTCGCGGCCATCACTCATATAGCACCCTGGGTCCAAGTCTACGCGGCGCCCGAGAGCATTTTCGTCGCACAAACTTTCCTATGGTATTGCCACACGTCTTTTGTTATTCTCATGTGGTATCGCCACAGGGAGTAAGAATGCCCCCTTCCAAACTCGATCTTCTGCAGGGAACTCTGGACCTGATGGTCTTGAAGACCCTGAGCGCCATGGGCGCAATGCACGGTTACGGCATCGCTCGCCGCATTGAGCAGGTAAGCGGCAACGAGGTGCTGCTGAATCAAGGAACGATCTACGCTTCGCTCGTGAGGCTCGAGCAGCGCGGCTGGATCGCTTCCAACTGGGGCGTATCCGGCAACAACCGCAAGGCCAAGTTTTATGCCATCACCGCAGCCGGCCGCCGGCATTTTGAAGAGGACACCATCTACTGGCGCCGGCTCACCGGCGTGATGGATCGAGTGCTGGACTTGAACGATGAGCCTAATGTCCTGCCTGGGGTGGAAGGAGAGACGGCATGATGCGCAGAGGTTTTGAACGCGTGAGAGCGTTCTTCGGGAAACGGCGGCGCGATGCCGATCTCGAGGCCGAACTTGCAGCTCATATCGATTTTGCGATCGAAGAAAACCTCGCGCGCGGGCTCTCTCCTGAGGAAGCGCGCCGCGAAGCACTCGCCAGGCTTGGCGGGATGCAACAGGCCCGGGAGAAGCATCGCGAGGCGCGGGGACTGGTAAAACTCGATATCTTTATGCGAGACCTGAGGTACACCTTCCGCACGCTGCGCAACGACCCGGGCTTTACCATCCCCGCCGTCCTCATTCTGGCCCTCGGCATCGGCGCCAATGTGGCAGTTTTCAGCGTGGTGAACACGCTGCTGCTGCGGCCGCTGCCTTTTCCCGAAGCGCAGCAACTGGTGTGGATTGCGCCTCCGCCGACCAAGTGCGGCCTCTCCTGCGCGACCTACTCCACCGATGCATACGATGAATTCCGCGCAGGCACTCGCTCATTTCAAGACGTTACGGGTTACTTCGCATTCTCTGGTCCCGAGAATCTGAGCCTCACGCGTAACGGCGAAATCATCCCCGCCACCAGCATCGACGTCGTCGCCAACTTCTTTCAGGTGCTCGGCGTGCGCCCGGCCATGGGCAGGCTGTTTAAACCCGAGGACGGAATTAACGGTGCACCACCGGTAATCGTGCTCTCCGACGCGTGGTGGCGGCGTCAGTTCAACGCCGATCCCAACATCGTCGGGACGACTCTCGACATCAACCACCAAACTGTGACAGTGATCGGCGTTCTGCCACCCAGTTTCGACTTCGGCGCCGTGTTTGCGCCGGGCACAAAGGTCGACGCAATCACGCCGATAGCGCTTTATGGCGCGCCGCGCGACTGGGGCAACATCATCACCATGATCGGCCGCATGAAGCCGGGCGTCTCGCTCGCCCAGGCCCAGCAGGATGCCGCTGCCGTTGCGCCGCGCATGTGCTGGAACAACAAGTATCCGCAATCATGCGGGCAGTATAAGGGGCAGGTTGTCCCCGTCCAGCTCAAGGATTACATAAGTGGACGTCTGCGTCGTTCGCTCATCGTGCTCTGGTCCGCGGTCGGCATGATTCTGCTAATCGCCTGCGTGAATCTGTCGAATCTTCTGCTGGCTCGCTCAACGGCCCGCTCCAAGGAGTTCGCCATGCGCGCCGCGCTTGGCGCCAGCCGCGCCCGCATCGTAGGCCAGTTGCTCACCGAAAGCCTTGCGCTTGCCGTCTTGGGTGCAACGGCCGGTCTGGGCCTTGCATGGATGCTGCTTTATTGGCTCGCGCACCAGAACTCGGTTGCGCTGCCATTGTTGAGCACTCTCCGCGTCGACGGCGCAGCGCTGGCATGGACCGTTCTCATCGCTGTGGTCGCCGCAGTTCTCTTCGGCCTCGCGCCCGGCCTCCGTACCGCCGCCGGCAATTTGCATGAGTCGCTGAAGGACACAGGCGCGGGCAGCGGCCAGGGCCGCAAACATGAGCGCTTCCGCTCGGTGCTTGTAGTCACCGAAGTTGCGCTCGCCTCAGTCCTGCTCGTCAGCGCCGGACTGTTGCTGCGCAGCTTTCTGCATGTTCTCGACGTCGATTTGGGCTTTGAACCAACACGCGCCGCAGCCATCAATGCCGTCTACGATGACAGCGTTCCCGGAGACAAGACCGGCGATTTGACCGAGCGAAAACGCGCCGTGATCTTTCAGCAGATGATTGCGCGCGTCGAATCCATTCCAGGAGTGCAGGCCGCCGGAATCAGCGACTATTTGCCGCTTGGTCAGAACCGTTCCTGGGGTACCCCGCTTCCCAAAGGCGTAACCCCACCCAAGGGGAATATCGCCGGACCACTCGTCTACGTTGTTTCTCCTGGCTTTTTGCGCGCCATGGGCACGGGTGTCCGGGGCCGCGACGTTAGCTGGAATGACGGGCTGCACAGTGACCATGTTGTGATCATCAGCGAATCGTACGCCCGCTTTCTTGCCGGGCTCGCAAAATGGCCGAACGGCGACGCATTGGGCCAGATATTGGATAATGGCAGTCCCGGAGGCCTGCATGTGATCGGCATCGCCGACGATGTGCGTGAAGAAAGCACTGAAAGCGATACCGGCTGGCAGATCTACTATCCCGTAACGCAGCAGAATTCAAACGCCGCCGAATTGGTAATCCGTTCGTCTTTACCGCCGGCCACGCTCGCCAATAGTGTCCTGATGGCCCTGCGCTCGCTCAACCCCAAACAGCCGGCCTCGGAGTTCCGGCCCTTGCAGACATTTGTGGATCACGCTAATTCGCCGCGCCGGTTCTTCATGTTAATGGTGGCGTCGTTTGCCGGGCTGGGCCTGCTGCTGGCCGCAGTCGGAATCTACGGCGTCATCTCATACACGGTCACTCGGCAAACGCAGGAGATCGGTATTCGCATGGCGCTGGGCGCAACCATGGGCCGTGTGCAGAGAGATGTGCTGAGCGGCACGCTGCGACTGGCGGTCGTGGGAATAGCACTGGGCGCCGGAGTTTCGCTCGCGGCGGCAAAGCTGATTGCTTCGTTGCTCTTTGCTACGTCGCCTTGGGATGGAGTGACGTATGTCGCAGTGGCGCTGGCGCTGCTGATCGTCGCGGCGGTTGCAGGCTATTTGCCCGCGCGGCGCGCTTCGCGCATCGATCCAATGGTGGCGCTGCGCGCGAATTGACCCACATTGTTCAGTAGCGCTGGTCTCCGGACCGGCTGTAGCGTGGGCCTCCCGGCCCGCGCAGCCACTGCATCGAGCAAGTTCCCATCACAGCGCCCCTCCCACCACCGGCACAATCACGCTGGACTCGTGGCCCGGCCCGCCGACGATGGTTATTGTGGCCGGTTTATAGTCTGAGGGTTTGGCCTTCATGATGTTCGGGACAAAGTTCTGCGGATTGCGATCGTAGAGCGGGAACCACGTGCTCTGTATCTCAACCATCACGCTGTGACCGGCCTTGAAGACGTGATCGACGTCGTGGAGGCTGTATTTATACTCCTCCACGGTTCCCGCCGGAATGGGCGCCGCTTTCGAGAAGCTCTTCAGGTAGCGGCCGCGGAAGATCTCCATATTGGTCATCAGTTCGTAGCCGCGCATCTTGGGGTCAGGATCGTTGCCGGGATATACGTCGATCAGCTTCACCACCATGTCGTTGTCGGTCCCGGTGGTTTTGGCAAAGATGTCGGCCACAACCTCGCCGGTCAACGTAAGGTCGTGGTCGAGAACCGGCAGTTTGAATTGAGCCACATCTTTGCGATCGGTGACGAATCGCTGATCTTCAGTGAGCCAGTTGTACCACTGCGAACCCGGGCCGTAAGTCGGCTGAATGGGCCGGTGACGGTAGGGCACGGGATTGGCCGGATCGCTCACATAGCTGGTGGCGGTGTCGGTAGTTGAAGCGGTCCAGCCAAGCTGGCCGTTGCCCTCAAGATAGAGGCAGGTTGGCTTCGAAATTTCAGGCGGAAAGTGTGAATAGTACTTCCACGTATCCGATCCGAGCTCAAAACTTGCCGAATCTTTGAGATCGAATCCTGGCTCGTCTTTCAGATAATGCGCGAAGAATTTCGCTTCAATGCGGGCGCGAAACTCCTTGCCGATGGGCTCGCCGTATTCGATGTTGCCAAGATGGCGCGTCGACAAGGCCCAGGAGCCGTGACGCCATGGACCGAGAACCAGAAAGTTCTCATGGTTCGTATCATGCGGCTCGAGGGTTGCGTACTCTTCCTGCGGACCCCACATGTCTTCCTGATCGTAGTAACCGCCGACGCTGAGCGTGGGAACGGCCACGGTATCGAGATGGTGCTCAACACCGCGCGAGCGCCAGTCTTCGTCGTACTCGGGGTGCTTGAGAAAGAGCTTCCAGGTGGGCAGCATTTTTGTGCCCGACTGCTTCACGTCCTCGATAAACGATCCGCGCGAGAGAAAATAGTCGAATCCGTCGATCGGCTTTCCGTCCTTATCCTTGCCGTATTGCACATCGCTGGTCTCTCTGCTCGACTCCATTGCTTTCACGTAGTCATAGCCGTAGGTCTGGCGGAAGGCGCCGTTGTGAAAGAAGTCGTCGCCCATCCACACATCGATCATGGGCGCCTGCGGCGAAATGGCCTTCACGGCGGGGTGCGGGTCGATCCCGGCCATCATGGCCAGAAAGCCGTCGTAGCTGGTGCCCACAACACCCACGCGGCCGTTGTTGCCCGACACATTTTTGAGCAGCCATGCAACGGTGTCGTAGGTATCGGTACTCTCGTCAATGGCCTTGGGGTCGCTATGATCTGCCAGCGGTCGCATCATCACAAATCTGCCCCTGCTCTTGAACCGGCCGCGAATGTCCTCAGCCACAAAGATGTATCCAGCGCGCGCCAGTTCCGGTCGCCAGCGGAAGATCTGCTTCCGGTCAAAGCCGTCAACGCCATAGGGAGTTCGATCGATGATGAAGGGCAGCGGCGCGGAAATGTCGGAGGGCTTGAGAATAATGGCGTGCAGCTTGACGCCGTCGCGCACGGGGATCATCACGTCGGTGGCCACGTAATCGTGAAAAACGTGCCGCACCGGCTCGCTGGTACGCTTGAAAACCGTGCCCTCGCTGACCGAGGTCGTTAGCTCCGTCGCACGCCCGTCGCCGCCTACCGTAAAGGTGACAGTATCCTTCGTCCCCTCGCGGGTGAACTCATTGCCCTTGGTGGCAAGCAGCTGAGTCGGAACCAATCGCTCACTCTCAATCATCAGCTTCCCAATATCGACGTACACGTCGTAGTGGCTGTCGGGATCGGTCGGATCGGTGTACTCGCCGGAGTAGTTTTGGAGCTGCGCGGCGGTTGGCGCCTGCGCACGAAGGGCGACGCTGGAGTTGAGGGACGCCAAGGCAAGAAGTGTCAGGGCGGAAAACACTGATAGACGGTTCAAATGTTGACCTCGCTGATGTACAGACCGGGCCTGTTTTCTAATCGTGGTCTTGTGCGTTGCTCCCGAATCTCGAAACTTAATCACCGTTGTCATCGTGAGCGCAGTCCAGCAGACGCTTCGGCCAAACGGAGCCGAAGGATCTGCATTTCCACTCTTTTAGACAAAGAGCGTCTGGGACGCCTCATCAGTTTACTCGCGCCGCCAGTCCAGCTGCGAGAGCTTCCTAATGCGAGTGCCCATGATGATGCGCGTGTTCGTGGCCCGCAGTCATCTCCTCCGGCGGAACAACGCAGCCCTCCACCTCGCCGCAGCCAATGTGCTCAAACTGGATGGTGGTGTGGCTGATGTGAAAGTGCTCGCGGAGCAGGTGATTCAGCTTTTCGAGGATGCAGGCGCTCTCTGACGGCGGAATATCGGTGATGGTGACGTGGCAGGCCAGCGCGTTGGAGTTTGAGCCGAGGCACCAGATGTGCAGGTCATGCACGTCGATAACGCCTTCGACGGCTTCCATTCCGGCGCGAATCCGGTGTATGGAAACGCCGCGCGGGGCGCCTTCGAGCAGGATGTTGAGGGTTTCGCGCACGATGCCTGCGCTCGACCAGAGAATAAGCGCGGCAATCAGCAGCGAGAGGGCGGGATCGATCCAATCCCTGCCGGTGAAATAAATTCCCGCGCCGCCGGCAATCACCGCCGCCGTTGAGAGCGTGTCTCCGGCCATGTGCAGGAATGCCGAATGCAGATTCACGTCGCGCGCCACGCCCCACAACAGGGCCGCGATCACGCCGTTCATCAGCACGCCTGCCGCGGCTACCACCATCATGAGCTGGGGTTGAACGACGACCGGATGCGAGAGCCGATGGATGGCCTCGGCGCCGATCCAGAGTGAGATGACGATCAGCGTAGCGGCGTTGATGAAGGCCGCCAGCACACCGGCCCGCTGATAGCCGAAAGTGCGCGCGTGATCTGCCGGCCGCGACTGGAAATAGACGGCGGCAAAGCTCAGCAGCAGGGCGAAAAAATCGGAGACGTTGTGGCCCGACTCCGAGAGCAACGCCAGGGAATGGGCGCGCAGGCCGGCAACGAAGGTAACCAGCACATAGGCCAGGGTGGCCAGGAGCGAGATGCGCAGAACGGTCGTTGTCCGGTTTGCGCTCTCTGCTGCAGGGGCCGCGTGGACATGCATTCTTGTAGTATACCGGGGGTGGGTATCCCACGCAAACCACCTGCCTGGCACGGACGAGCACCCGGTGGGAACCGCGAACTACCGGGCCCGGATCTCTTTTGTTCCTACTTGCGTTCGCCCGCCCTACTTCGCCTCATGCCGCAGATGGCTCAAATCCACTGGCTCCGGATCCTCAAACGCCGGGAACTGCGGCAAACCTTCGCGCAGTCCGGTCCAGCCTTCTGCAACCACAATGCTGCTCTGCGGG
>Ga0335074_10001836_pt1 | contig 28789 bp, 26 predicted proteins | sample Lox_Sample_23_FD_206715 | JGI IMG/M metagenome (GOLD analysis project Ga0335074, IMG submission 206715) | Soil microbial communities from Loxahatchee National Wildlife Refuge, Florida, United States - Lox_Sample_2.3 | ecosystem: Environmental > Terrestrial > Soil > Wetlands | place: USA... | reverse complement strand
ATGCAAATGTGGAAAGCAAAAACTGCTTCCCACATTCGCACAGCCCCGACTGCGGCGAGACGATCTCGCTGCTAAACTCAACCGCGAGCACTCTCACTTAGCTGGACTAAACGATGGGGGCAGCTCAAGGGCGCTTCGATATGAAACGTCCAGACTGCAAGCTGCCCTGGAAGGAATTGTATTCACATGTCAACGGAAACGGACCCCAGCCCGCGAGAAAGAATCTTTATACTGACAGTCCGTTCTTAGTAGCCGGTGTCCGACTGGTTCGCCACTAGAGTAAATTGGCCATCAAGGGCTCGCCACCGTCGCCGACGGGTGCAGGACCATGACTTTGATGAAACTTGACGCCCTCTTCGCTTCGGAAGATCTCAACTACGCTTGGTGAATAGCAAACTAGCCGCTCGGGATTCAACTTAAACCACCCAGAAACGATTCTCGCTTGGTCCCTCGGATCGAGGGTTATTTCAGCGCCCGGACTCCACTCATGGTTATCTTGTGCGGCTTGGAGAACTCCAGAGTAAAGCAAGGCCCTCGTCATCTGAATATCGGACGCAGGGGCTGATTCGGGTGTCCCGTCGAAATTGATCGGAAATCCGCCGCGCAGTATACGTGCGGATCCCAAAAAAGTCTCGAATGAAACATCAGAACGCCGATCGAGACGTCGGAATTCGGGAATATCATTAAGGAATTTTAAAATACTGCCGAATTCCGAATCTTTCGATGAACAGCTGATGAGAGTTCTCCCTTTCCTCGCATAAGCCCGCAGGTCCTGCCCGGTCAGGTGGTCAATTCCCGTGCAGCCCCAAACTATCTCAGATCGATCATACAATTCGGCGAGAGAAGAGCAGAACATACCCTCGAAGTCGCGCGTTTCCGGCTTTTCAATATCATAGACGACGACCGGTATGTTTTGGCTTAGCAACCCGGCGGCCACAGCACGCCCGATGTAGCCGAAGCCGACTATACCCGCGGTGCCGGACTTGAGTGGAGTTTTCTTCCGCGCCTTATGAAACAGAGCTTCTTGGATGATGGGAGGCTCGATGAGTACTTTCGCAGCGGATGATCCCACTCCGATAAATGGAATCGCAGGCCGTTCGCAACGGTTCAGGGTGATGCCACTCATTGTTTGCTCAACCCCTATCACGGGTATGGAGTCAACAACGATTGACGGAACGGACGCGATGCAAGCCCCACCATCATCGAGGACGATCACTTTTCGTGCCAAATCGAGGGTCCCTCGATCGACGATAGATCGCCACATTGCGGCGATGTCTTCCGAAAGGCGCCGTGAATATCCTCCCCACTCGAAGCGCTTGCCATTTTCGTATACCTGGATCCCAAGTGTGCGCAGACGCTGCTGAACCTGCTCGTTTGTCGAATAGAGTTTGCCAAGGACGTGAATGTTTTTAGAAACGAAGCCGACCTCAATGAGCTTCTCAAAGAGGCTGCCGGTCGTTTCAAGCAGATGCTGGACGCAAACGACTGCGACGTCGTCAAGGCCCCCAAGGCCGGGCGTTTGAAGCAAAGCGTCAAAAAGCGGAAGACGAGGGAATGTATTCACCGATGGCTCCTAATTAAGGAGAACACCACAATATCGGTGGCCCCGGCGTGATATGAGACTGGCAATTCAGGGTTTGCTTTTCGAGGGCAAAATACTGCCCTAAAACGGCGATCTTCGCTGATCAAGAAGAACGGCTCCCGGCGTTTCTTTCCCAAATCTGACGCATAGCAGCTTGCTCAGTATCCAGAACTCTGCAGTTCTGTTCTGCAGTCGTTGGGGAGGAGAGATCTTAGTCCTGTGAGCAGTAGAACCGAGATCACGGAGGAAATTTCGATGACATTCACACTGAAGTTCGCGACAGTCTTGGCAGCGCTTGCCATGAGCACGATGGCAAACGCACAGCAGCAGTACAGCACATACGAAGAATGGACCGTCGGACCGGGTGACTACATTCTCGACGATGGCGTTCCAGGTTGCGGTCAGCACTCCCTCGATGTTGTCGCGTCAGCTGCGCAGGCGTTGGCGGCGTATGAGACAGGGGGAATTTATGGCTCCCTCGGCTCCGTACTGAGCACCGTGGCGCAGCAGGCCCAGCCGAATATCGGGGGGTTCGTTGGCCAAGCAATGGACGCCATATTCGGAGGTAACCGCTTTGCGAATTGCGTTCCCGTCAGCGTGGTGATTCCCGCTGGGGCGCAGATCACGAGCATTCAATTGCAGGCCGGTGACGGCACCGGAACCAGGCAATGCATTGTCGGAAGCGATTGCGAAATCGGTTGGTCGCGGTTCGATGCTCCACAGGTTCTTGCGGCCGGACAGTCGAAGGTCATTACCAGTCTGTTCAGAAATTGGAGCGCGGATCGAACGCGCACCGCCCGTATGACCGTGTATTTCATCTATTAGAAGCGAGGGGCAACTCTCCTCTGCCGGACTGAACTACACGGATTAGATCGCGCTTCTGCGTATAGCGAGATCGAAGAAGCTAACCGTGTAGACAGCACCAGCGTCCCTGGGGCAGAGAGAGAGAGGCCATGGCGAAGATCAAGATCGAAACCGCAACCGCAAAGAGCCTCAAGGGGTTCCGGCGCGGCCCGGATATTATCCTGGAGACTAGGAAATTCGTTGAAATAGCCACACGGTGCGAAGAATAATAACTAGGGAACCACGAACGGGGAGCCAGCTCTGGTCAGTGAGCTGGCTCCTTCCGCTTATTGGGACGTTTTAGAGCCGCAGAGGACGGCTGTGGAGATCGCTTAGATTCAAAGAGGAATCTCATTGCAATCGTAAGCAGTCCTGCAATCTCACCGACTGTGGCCGCGCCCAGCCAGTTCAGGGTTGAAATTTCCAAAGCGAATCCCCACAGGTGAAATCCCTGAAGGAAAAAAATAACCATGGAGCAGGCCAACAGTCCCCCGTAAGCCCAGAGCAGAAACGAAATCATCGTCCGCCGTGAAACCACATTCGAGGCGTGGGAGGCGAGCTCGGACTGAGTAAGAGCAACGAGCTGCCACTCTTCGACAGATGAGATCCATTGCTTCTCGGGCAGCACAACTTGCCCCGGCGCGTCATCGCTCCTCCATTCAGGACGCGGAGACATGGGTCTGTTCGTGTGGTGACACTTCGCTTCGTGGCTGTAGTCTCTTGACCCTCTGCAGGACAGGCATTACCAGTACTCGAAAAGTCTGGTCGGCTTCATTTACGGCCGCTATTTCATTTCCTCTTTTCGTTTCAGCAATCGACCACTCCAACAAAGTGAGCGCATTATTCACAAGTTCCTTCATGCTGAGTCCGCCAGCCTCGGCTTGGAGCTGCCGAAGTTCTTCAACTCGTTCAGGCGCAAAGTCGAAGTTGAGTCTTTGCTTTTCTCTCGATTCCCCGGTTAAAGGTGTCATGACCACTCCCTCTCAAATCAATACTCATAATATGAGTATTATATGGGCATGTCAAGACCATTTTTTGGTGCTCGCATGGAGGCTTGGTCAGCAGAAGAAGACCCGTACGCCTTTTGAAAATCAGTCGCTATGTAATTGATTGTTATTGTGTTATAGCCGTTATCCAAACAAGGAATCGGCCCTCGTTCCGTGGAAAGGGCGACTCACGGTGAACAAGTGATCCGGCGACCACGAGTGCCTCGCAGCCCAAAACTTTGCTTGCCTAACCGCCGACGGTGTGTGCATGGTGATTCGACCCCGGGGGGCCTCTGAAATGGCAAGTCTTCTCTTGCCATTGTCGATGGCAGCCTACGCCGCCGCCATCCGCGCCTTCTCCTTAACAAAGACCGCAATTTGTCGCGTGCATGGGCCGCACTTGTGTGCGTGTTCCGTGACGGCATCAAGGTCCGGATTGTCCTTGAGCCCCCCGAACACCGCTCTGCGCAGCGCCGACTCGCCCGGGCAACCCAGTCGATCCGGATTCGGATAGGCTCGGATGATCCCAATGCGGAGTTCGTCCAGGAATACCTCCTCTTCCTCTTCCGTACCCATCCAGGAGGTGTCGATTGAAAGCGCAATTTCCTTCAGTGCATCCTCGCGCCCTCGAAGGCGCTCAAGCCGTCCCTCAAGCCATTCACCCGGTAAGGGCTCACTCATGATGATCAACTGGGCAAACCGCATGAGCTCGTCATCCGAATAACGGACCGCAGCCTTCCGCACGCGGGCAACCGCTGAATCAATGGCATCCGGGTTAGCCATCAATCCCACGAGAGCTTTGAAATAGGTGTCTCGATCTTCACGTTCATCGTCAGGTGTTCTGCCTCGTCCTGCCATGCTAATCCCTCCGGTGACGGTTTCCCGACGCTCGGACCAATACGGGTCTAGGCGGCAATTGGCAATCCTGGTACTCCAATTCTTCGGGCATGAGATTGAAGATTGAACCGGCCGTGAACCTTTGCATGACGAAATCGATCACGCTCAGGCCGAGGGTCGCGAGGCGCAGCCGAATGGGACCAAGCGAATCCAGCCTGGTCCCATAAAACTCAGACTTCCGATTAGCCCAGTACATCGGTCAGCTCCTCTGCCTGTGTGATTGACGGGATGCGCGAAGGAGCTGAATTCGGTGCACTTCGTACCTCGCCTATCGGAACGAATTGGCGATTCGCGTAAATCAGGTGGCGCCCATTCTCCCTGTGCCATTGCGACAGCGACGGAGCGCAGCGCGCCGCCTCGACAATCTGCCGCCAGCCGCCTGCATTCTTGAAAGAGAAAGCGACGTCTGCACCGGCAGAATAGGCGGGATCCAGACCCGGATCCGCAACGACTGCCGTCGACAAATGAAGATTGGGCAGTTCGTAGTTGAATAGGTCCTGGAACCACATTCCACCGATGAACACAATCGACCAGGATTTTTCATCGTAGACCTGTGACGACCAGTCTTCGGCTCCATCCATGGCTGCCCGGATCAGACATTGTTGGAATATCCCGTACAAATCCGTCAGACGCAGCCCCTTCGGCATCTTCGATGCGTCGACATTGCGCAATACCGCCAGTGCGACCTGAGCTTTCGAGAGCATCGGCCCACGTGCAAAGTCGATGATCTCCTCAACGTCGCAAAGGAACTGGTCAACGTTGAAAAACGATCCGAGTGGAGACCACTCCCCCGTCATCCGGTTCACGATGATTGCACTGAACACGGCTGAATCGGGGTGCGAATTAACGAAAACCGCGCCTCGATCCCGGTTGGGGTGGAGCATATCCACGAACGTGTTGAAGACGCTGTAGCTGGCCATCGGCCACCAGTCGCGGAGCGGCTGCCAGTTCGCGTCGGTCTGGCTCCGCAGATCGTGAGCGAGCTGCGACAACGTATACCGTTTCTGATATCTGGTTTCATCGTCGATCTGCTCGTCCCGGCCAGAGAACATGATTGGCTGGAACAGGACGCCAAAAATGCTCCTGCTATGTTTGGCAGCGAATTCGACGATCGGACCGAGCGCGTCATTGTTCACGCCGTTTATGACGGTCACTTGCAGCGTCACCCGCATACCTGCAGCGCTGATGTTCTCAATCGCCTTCAGTTTGACGTCCAGGTAATTGGCAATGCCACGGTGGGCATTCTTCTCTTCGGTCATCCCGTCAATCTGAAGAAAGACCCCGTGCAGGCCGACAGCGCGTGCGGCACGCGCGAATTCAGAGCTTTCGGCAAATTGGATTCCATTTGTCGCGACGTGCAGCCGCTTCAGCCCGATGCCGCTGGCATACTCGACCGCTTCGAGAAAATGCGGCGAAATCGTGGGCTCTCCACCAGAGAAGAGTATGTTGAACTCCCGCTTCGGCTGAGCGGATGCGGCGCGATCCAGAAGCGCTTTGATTTCCGGCAGAGAGGGTTCATAGACATGATCCAGCTGATTCGCGTCCATGAAGCATGGGCTGCACTTCATATTGCACCGCGTAGTCAGATCTATGAGAACGTACGAACCGCGACCGTAGCGCACCGCATGGATACCATGCACACCTGTATCGGATCGCTCGTCGTCACATCCGGGGTAGAGGCGCTCCATTCTCCAGAAGAACTGCGCGTCCGACGCGAGCATTTCCTCGAACGGCCCATGCCGGTCGCAGGATTTGCGGAGGAGAACTCTACCGGCTTCCTCCAGAACCTGAGCTTCAACGACTGCGCTCTCGTCTATGAGCGCACGTTCCGGAAGATCGCCCCTAAGGATGCCGTCCCGGATTTCGAGCAGGCATTTTGGACAAACGGATTGGGTCCATCTGGGACCGAGGGGAGGAGATGTTCTTTCGCGCTTGCGCTTAAGGGGTGTGTTCGACCAGGCCGGAACCGGGAGGCGTCCCTCGGGAAGGGAGCTGTTTATACTGCGCGCGACGTTCCACGCAACGTCGGCGACGTGTGAGGCGGCACGAACAATATTCATGGGGGATTCCTCTGCTCAGAATGTGGTTTAGTTTGTCTTCACCTCTTGCTGATTACGGGACCTTACGTGCTCCGCTGTGCGGATCCTCTTGCGGTGAACAACTGACGGACGACGAGGCGGGTACAAAAGCCATCGCCGGTCAGGCGCCGCGACGCGGTGTTTACGACTTTAGCATTGGTGCCGGCTGAAATGCGACCTTTGAGACGCAGGTTCCGACACCGTGTATGAATCCGGAGCGAGGCATCACGGTCCGCCGACGGTGCCAACGGAATGAACTGACCCGCTCGCAATTTTTCATACACCGTCTGAAAAAAGTTGGCAGGTTCGCAGACAGTCTCTGACGAATTCCCCTGACCTCGCGCGGCGCAAATCGGGCCGTCATTTACCCTTTGAGCCTCGGATCGAACGGATATCCCATAGCCTCGACGAGGCGAAACTCCGCCGCCTGCCGATGAGCCGGATTGAAAAGGCAGTTCTTTGTTTCAGGAACTATTGCACTGGGAACACGCAGCAGCAAGCTTTCGTTCTTTACCAACCAGTCTGTCCCCAGGTCGCGCGTCACTTCCAGCCGCGCGAGCCAATCGCCTGGCAAATCATCGAAGTTGATCGACGGCACATCAATATCCGGGCCTTCGATCTTGAGTAGCGTGAATTCCGGAGGCACATCGTTGGCGCTGGTATGGACACAGACCTCAAGAAGCGCAGCCGCAGGTGATTCCGCAAGGTAGACAATCGGGCGGCCCGCGTGGTGCCAACGCCCGCCAGCCCTGAGCCCTCCCGCTCCGCTCAAATCACGATGTCGACTGATCCTCCACAGGACCATCAGACAAACATGCCCTCGTCAATCTGGACGAGCAGTTCCTCGACGATCCGGCTGCCGGTATCCGTCTTGAGAAGCGAAAGCGGTGCGCGGCTGTCGAGCCGGACGTGAGGCTTCCGGAGCCAAGCCAACGCGCGTTCCCGAGTTCCATAGACCGTTTCCGCCAGCGACAATACGCGAATCAGGCGCAGTACCCGGTCCGATTCCTCGACCGTCAGCTTTTCCCGTCGAGAGCGGCGATGCTGGAGAGTCCGGGAGGGAATAATTACGGAGTCGATTTCCGGGCGTTCCAACCCAAGGGCGACCAGCCGCTTGATGATGGACGGCGCCAGTCGTCCTTCGACAATGCGGAGGATCTCGCTTTCCGTGGCGGGGGGCTGCAGACCCAACCAGTCACCGATTTGGGTGTTCGCGGCATTCATTTTCTACATTATGCCACAATATCTGCGGCATAATGTAGGTAGATTTGGGCCTTGTCGCCAACACTTCGCGGCACCCCGTGCGCAAGTTAGCCGTCGCAGCCCCTTGCAAACAAGTCTCCTATGAATCAGTAAGATACGTGTGCGATATTGGAGGAACGGAAAGCAACCGACTCGATAGCATCTGCGATTTGCGCCAGGAAAGCGCATACAACGGAATGAATACAGAAGCGGATACCTGTCGGAAATACGTTGTTCCCAGGCTTCTCGCGATGGGCTGGGATAGCGAGCCGCACTCCATAGCTGAACAGCGCACCGTTACCGACGGACGTGTGATTCCCGTGGGCAAAGAGGGATTTGTCCGAAAGCCGCCCAAGCGTGTTGACTATTTGTTGCGTTATACGCGGGATTTTCCGCTGGCCGTGGTCGAAGCAAAAGCCAGCTACAAAACGGCAACCGACGCCGTGCAACAGGCTCGCACTTATGCGGAGATGCTGGGCCTCAAGTTCGCCTATGCCACCAATGGCGCCGAGATCATTGAGATTGATTATTTTGCCGGAACGGAAAAACCCGTCCAGGACTTCCCGAAGCCAGAAGAGCTTTGGCACCGCTATCGGGCCGGAAGCGGATTGACCGGCCCCCAGCAAGCCGACCAGCTCATAGCCGCCTACAGCACCGTCGGCGGCAAACCGCCGAGGTACTACCAGCAAATTGCCATCAACCGCACGGTCGAAGCCATCCTTGACGGCAAGCGCCGCCTACTTCTGACTATGGCGACGGGCACTGGCAAAACCATCGTCGCCTTTCAAATCTGCTGGAAGCTTTGGTCGAGCCATTGGAACCGGACGGGTGAATATCGTAAGCCCCGCATCCTTTATCTGGCCGACCGAAACATCCTTATTGACGACCCGAAGGACAAAACCTTCACGCCCTTCGGAGACGCACGCTACAAGATCGAGTCTGGCGAGGTCGTCAAAAGCCGTGAAATGTACTTCGCCATCTATCAGGCCCTCGCGGAAGACGAGCGCCGGGCCGGGCTGTTCCGCGACTACCCGCCGGACTTCTTCGATCTGATTATCGTTGACGAATGCCACCGTGGGAGCGCCCGCGACGACAGTTCATGGCGCGTCATTCTGGAGCACTTCAAACCTGCCTTCCAGCTCGGCATGACGGCGACGCCGCTGCGCGACGACAACCGTGATACATATGTGTATTTCGGCAACCCGATCTACCAATACAGTCTGCGTCAAGGCATCGACGACGGGTTTCTTGCGCCCTACCGCGTCCACCGCGTGGTCACCCAGTGGGACGCGGCGGGCTGGCGGCCGAGCAAGGACGAAGTTGACCGCTACGGGCGCGAGATTCCCGACGACGAGTATCAGACCAGAGATTTTGAGCGTGTCATCGCTTTGCGCGCACGCACTCAGGCGATTGCGAAGCACCTGACTGACTTTCTCAAAAAGACCGACCGATTTGGCAAGACCATCGTTTTTTGCGTGGACCAGGAACACGCATCCGAGATGCGTCAGGCATTGGTCAACCTCAATTCAGATCTTATGGTGCAGTACCCGGATTATGTCGCCCGCGTCACGTCGGATGAGAAGGAGATCGGGCGCGGGCACTTGTCGAGGTTCCAGGACCTTGAAACGAAAACGCCGTCGATCCTGACTTCATCCCAGCTTCTGACCACCGGCGTTGATGCGCCCACCTGCAAAAACGTCGTGCTGGCCCGCGTCGTCGGCTCTATGAGCGAGTTCAAGCAGATCATCGGGCGCGGTACGCGCCTGCGTGATGATTACGGCAAGCTCTGGTTCAACATCATCGACTACACCGGCTCCGCGACCCGGATGTTTGCCGATCCCGAATTCGACGGCGACCCAACCCTCATCACCGAAGAGGAAGTGACGGAAGACGGCGAGACGACCGCCACGACAGAAACAGTGCCCGAAGGGCAGGACCGGCCGCCGGAAGCGGCAGCAGGCCCTGTCATTGTCGAACCACCCACCGGCGAACCGAGGAAGTTCTATTTCGACGGCGGCCAGGTGGAGATTGTGGCGCACCTCGTCCATGAGCTTGACCCGAATGGCAGGCAGCTTCGTGTCGTGAAGTACACCGACTATGCCGCCGAAAGCGTACGTTCTATCGCTCGCTCTTCCGCCGAGCTGCGCGGAAGTTGGGCCAATGCAGAAAAGCGCAGCGAGATCATTGCCGCCCTCAAGGAACGCGGAATCGACTTCGAGCAACTGGCGGAGCAGACCGGCCAGACGGACGCCGACCCTTTCGACTTGCTGTGCCATCTTGCTTTCAATGCACCACTTCGCACGCGCCGCGAGCGGGCGCAACGGCTCAAGTCCGAACGCAAGGATTATTTCGACAAATTCTCGCCCGAGGCACGTCAGATTCTCGACGAGCTTCTGGAGAAGTATGCGGAACACGGCGACGCGCAATTCCTTTTACCGGACGTGCTGAGAGTCCCGCCCATTTCAACCCACGGCCAGCCCGCCGAAATCATCAGGCTCTTCGGCGGCCCGGAACAGCTTCGGCAGGCCGTAAACGAACTGCAAGGACTCCTCTATGCCGCGTAGCAAGTCAAAAAAGAACGGCGCAAACAGCGCCGCACCCATGACCACATCGCAAATGCTCGGAAGCCTTCTCAAGTCCGCCCGCGACATCATGCGGAAGGACAAGGGGCTGAATGGCGACCTTGACCGCCTGCCGTTGCTTACGTGGATCATGTTTCTGAAATTTCTTGACGATCTTGAGCAACAGCGTGAAGAAGAGGCCGCGCTGGCGGGCAAGAAATTCAAGGCCGCTATCGAAGCGCCCTATCGCTGGCGCGATTGGGCTGCGGACCCGCAGGGCATCACCGGGGACGAATTGCTGGCCTTCATCAATAACGACGAAGCTCGCCGCGCCGACGGCAAAAAGGGCGCGGGGCTGTTCGCCTATCTTCGCTCGCTTTCCAGTTCCAACGGCGACAACCGCCGCGACGTGATCGCCCGTGTGTTCAAGGGCGTCGATAACCGCATGAAGAGCGGTTATCTCCTGCGCGACATCATCAACAAAGTTGCCGCCATCCACTTCACATCGTCTGACGAACTGCACACGCTGGGCGCGCTGTATGAATCCATGCTCCGTGAAATGCGCGACGCGGCGGGCGACTCCGGCGAGTTCTACACGCCGCGCGCCGTCGTCCGCTTCATGGTGGAAGTGACCGACCCGCGTCTTGGCGAAACAGTGCTCGATCCCGCCAGCGGCACTGGCGGCTTTTTGGTGGAAGCCTACAACCACTTAGAGAAGCAGGTGAAGACCGTTGCCGACCGCAAGCGCCTGCAAACGGAAACCATCAACGGGTGCGAGCCGAAATCACTTCCTTATCTGCTGTGCCAGATGAATCTGCTCCTGCACGGGCTGGATGCGCCACAAATCGACCCCGAAAACGCGCTCCGGTTCAAGCTCTCTGAAATCGGCGAGAAAGAGCGCGTGGACGTGATCCTCACCAATCCGCCCTTCGGCGGCGAGGAGGAGCGCGGCATCCAGTCGAATTTCCCCGAAGACCGGCAAGCGGCGGAGACGGCGCTTTTGTTCCTTCAACTCATCATGCGGAAGTTGAAGCGCCAGCAGACTGCTGCCAAGCGCCCCGCCCGCGCCGCCGTGGTCGTGCCCAACGGTACGCTGTTTGGCGACGGCGTTTGTGCCCGCATCAAGGAAGAGCTGTTGAAGGAATTCAACCTTCACACCATCGTGCGCCTGCCCAACGGCGTGTTCGCGCCCTACACCAACATCCCGACGAACATTTTGTTTTTCGACCGCTCGGGGCCAACAAAGGATGTTTGGTACTACGAACAGCCCTTGCCCGAAGGTCGCAAAAACTACACCAAAACCCAACCGATGCAGTTTGAGGAGTTTAAAGGCTGCATCGCATGGTGGACAAAGCGCAAAGAAAATGACCAGGCGTGGAAAGTGCCGGCGAAAGAATTGTTGGACGCCAACTGCAATCTTGATCGCAAGAATCCGCGCGCCCAGGTTGGCTTCGAGCACTTGCCGCCCGACCAACTCGCCGACGACATCCTCAAAAAAGAATTTCGTATTGCCGAGTTAATGCAGGAAATTAAGGCCGCTCTGGGGGCGAACGTATGAGCGCCACATGGCCCACAGTTAGCCTCGGTGAACTCATTCGGCTTGAACGTCGGCCTGTTGAAGTTGTTGCAGAACATTACTACCAAGAGATAGGCACGTACAGTTACGGACGCGGCATCTTTCATAAAACGCCGCGCTCCGGGTTGGAAGTCGGCGACAAAGACCTTTTCCTAATGAAGAATGGGGATTTGATTCTGCAAATAACCTTCGCGTGGGAGGGTGCAATTGCTCTATGCTCCGAGGCCGAGGATGGTTTGTTTGGCTCCGTACGCTATCCCACCTTTCGCGTCGATGACGAGCGATGTTTCGCGCCTTTCTTGGTCAAGTATTTGACCACCCGCGAGGGTTTGGAACAGATAGGGCGCATTTGCCCCGGATCAGCGGGTCGCAATCGCGTATTGGCACTCAAGCGTCTGTCAGAAGTAATGGTTCCGCTGCCGCCACGCGGTGAACAGCGCCGCATCGTCGCACGCATTGAGGAATTGGCAGAAAAAGTTAGCGTAGCGTCTGAACTGAGACGAAAATCAGATTTTGTAACCCGATCGCTACCACGCGCAATCCTGTCAGCCGACACGTCAGGACGACGAATACAAATAAGGGAGTTCGCTTCCCTCAGAACCCCAGATGTTTCGGTTGTCCCGACCGAACTGTACCACTTTGCAGGTGTCTATTGCTTCGGACGAGGCGTGTTTCCCAGCGTCCGGAAAATGGGAAGTGAGTTTGCATATCCGCGCCTTACAAGATTGCGCACGCGCAATTTTGTCTATCCGAAGCTCATGGCTTGGGAAGGCGCACTCGGAATGGTTCCACCGAATTGTGACCAGCTTGTAGTCTCCACAGAATTTCCCGTCTTTGAGATAGATGAAGCGATCATGCTCCCAGAAGTGGTCGATACCTATTTTCGCTCGCCCGAGATCTGGCCGAGCCTTTCAGGACGAAGCGGCGGCACTAACGTCCGCAGAAGGCGTTTGAATCCACAGGAATTTCTCAACTTGGAAATGCCTTGGCCTGTTGAATCGACTCAAAAGGCAGTCCGCGACTCAGTAAGTCGAATTGCAAGCATTACTCGCCTTCAATCCGAAACCGCGCGCGAACTGGACGCCATGCTCCCCGCCATTCTCGACAAGGCGTTCAAAGGAGAGTTGTAGCGAGATTATGCCAGCCGAGCACAACACGACCAAGGGCGTAAGCAGGACAACACGGAGTGTCGTGTTCATCAGCAAGGCCACGCCCGAGGACGACGACTTTGTGCTCTGGCTTGCCCCGCGCCTTGAGGCCGCAGGGTACATCGAGTTTGCCGACATCCTCAACCTTGATCTGGGCGATCGTTGGCTCAGGGAAGTCACCAACACGCTTCAAAACCCAGCCGTTACGATGCTCTTGTGGTGCCGGGACTCCAAGAGATCGACAATGAAGGGTGCGGGTCTTCCATTCAGAGTGGCCCGGGAGGAGAATGCATGCTAATCGCGATAGAGGGATGCATCGGCGCCGGTAAATCAACCGTCGCGAAGGGCCTCGCGGAGTACCGTAAGAGCGATCTCCTCCTCGAACGCTTCGAAGAACATCCATTCTTGAAGCTGTTTTACGACGACCCCTCTGAAACTGCCACTGAGACTGAGGTCGCCTTTCTTCTTCTGCACTACAGTCAGCTTCGAACGGTAAACTCAGCATCACCGCGTGAGACGGTTGCTGACTTCCACTTAAGCAAAGATTTGCTCTATGCTGAGATTAATCTGACAGATAGCAGAACGAAAGCAGGATTCTTCCATCTTTATGAATACTTTGCAGAGAGAGTTCCGTCGCCAACGGTTCTTGTATATCTCTCCGCACAAACAGACCTCATCCTGGAGCGCATACGGCAGCGAAATCGAGATTTTGAAGCTGCTATCGATCCTGCGTATTACGCACGAGTAAACGAAGCATATGACACTCTGTTCGCCAGGTATTCAGGAGCGAAGCTGTCAATTCCGATGGAAGAGTGGGACTTCGTCAAGCAACCAACTCTCTATCAAGAGCTCTCAGCCCTTATCGATATCCAACTGAAGAGCTACAAATAGTAAACCGATGAAATCCAGCGTGCCAATCTCGAAATCCACCTTTCGCATCCGCCCGGACTATTTTCGGCGCCGCGATTTCGAAATTGTTCAGCCGCTCTATGACCTGGCTTTTCTTCTGGAAGTTGGGGCATTATCGTCCGGCGCCGAGCCCCCTAAATATCGAACCTTCTCTCTCTGGAGAGCCGCCTACAGTCTGGACGGGTACAACACGGTCATAGATCGCTGGATGGATGGGCAGCTTGATGATTGCGACTTGGACTATGTTCCTTCTGTTCGAATACGTCAATATCTTACCCAAATCAAAGAGACCGGAACGCTAGCTGAACTCAATACGTTTGATACGGATCCTTTCCATAGATGCCTCAGGCTCCGATCCGTACGTGGTCTCGGCCCAAACAAGATTGCCCTTTCCATCCAATCGCCAGATCCCACTGAGTGGCTTGACCGAACGGGCCTTGATCTGGACGTGAGCCCCGACCGAGTACTGGCGCTTTTCTCTGGGCGCAATGCGGGTCCTTGGCAGACAGCGCACGTCGTCCCCCCGCTGCTACGCTTTCTTAGGACCGTGCAGATGCAGACGAAATTATCCATCGGGTGGGGAATATTGAATCTTAACGACCCATTCGAGCACGCGCTCTGCCCCATAAAAGTGGTCGCTGATGCCACGCCAGATTCGATGAGAGCCTGGTTGAAAAGGGCGCTCGACACGGAGAAGTTCTTTAGCCGCGTGCCGCGCCAAGGCGTTATGGAGATTGTTCACCAGATGGGATGGAGCTTCACCATCGATTGTCGTTATGCTGCCGCTCGCTCAACGGTAGAGGAGTTGGCCGAAACACTAGATCCATTGGCGTCTCTGCAACCGAGCCGCCTGAGGTCCGATCTCCATTTACATACGGTGTGGTCGGACGGGAGCGCGACTGTGAATGCGATGGCTGAAGCTGTTAGTCGCTCCGGGCTAGAATACTTTGCTGTCACCGACCATAGTCGCAGCAGTAAGTTGCAGGGCGGTCTTACGCCGCCACTATGGCTTCGCCAAGCGACTGCGCTAAAGCTGGCTGAACCATTGTGCCCCGTGATTCATGGCGTCGAAGTTGACATACTGAGAGACGGCACGATCGATTTGCCCGCGAACCTCCTTAGCAGTGCTGGTCTAGTCATTGGGTCCGTCCACACGAATTGGACAAATGACTCTCGCAGAAACACCGATCGACTAGTAACCGCGATTGAATCCGGAGCCATCGATGTTCTTGGCCACCCCACGTCAGCCATTATCGGCAAGCCAGGAGTTCCGGACTACATCCGCACCCAGGCTCAAGTCGATTGGGAGGAAGTCTTCAACGCCTGCAGGCTCTACGGAGTCGCTCTCGAGTTCAACTGTTTTCCTTCTCGACTTGACCTGCCTCTCAATCTCGCAAGAATTGCTATCGATGCCGGTTGCTCGCTTTCTATTGGCTCAGACGCCCATGCTCGGTCTCATTTGCTGAATCTGCTATACGGAGATTCCGCGATGCGGAAGCTGGGCCCCAATTCATTCATAAATTCCCTTAGCTATGGCGAATTGACCTCCCACATTGCTAGACAACGGGCGACCCGAAGCACACTCTCACGATCGAGACGGGACAATGGCCAGATCCAATTGGACTTTGGAAGCGGAACGTATTCCGGCAAACGTCTCCGGGGGCGAATCGAACCGCCGCGGTGTATACCCGGGGGATCCAAAGTCATCGGGATCGATCTGACGGCGGGAGACAAGACAACAGGCATCGCGAAGCTGGATGGCTACGACGTAGAGACCACGTCGTTACTGACAGATGATGAAATCATCGCCTATATAAGACAGCACCGTCCGAAGATCGTCAGTATCGATTCTCCCCTTGGTCTTCCCGGCGGCGGCCCAGAAATCAAACCAGAAGCAGGAATCGTCAGGGTTGCGGAACAGGATCTCGCCAGCATCGGCATACCCGCCTATCCGGCCCTAATTGATTCAATGCAAAATCTCACTCTCCGCGGAATCAAATTGCGCCGTATCATCTCGGGCCTGCCTTACAAGCCATCGGTCATAGAATCGTACCCAGGGGCGGCTCAGGACATTCTATCGATTCCACGAAAGCAACAGGGACTGGATTTATTGCGCGAGGGACTTCGGAGGCTGGGCTTGAAAGGTCCAGGGCTCGAAACGCGCTCGCACGATGAAATGGACGCGATTACTTCAGCGATCGTCGGACGCTACTTCGAGGCCGGGCAATACGAACCGATGGGCATCCCAAGTGAAGCTCAGCTGATCGTACCGAAGGTCCCGCCGATAGCGTTCGACAACCCACCCATAATCTGCCTGGCGGGCAAGACCGGCGCCGGGAAATCGGTCGTTGCGCGTTACCTAAGTGTCTTCTATGGCTTTCACTGGATGCGGACCCGGAACGTGATCCGTGAATTGCTCATAGAAGACCAATCACAACCGAAACGAAAGCGTTTGTTTGATCGGTCAATCAAGCCCGATTCAATCTCGGAGGCTGATCTTCGGGAGTTTGGAGCGATCATCCTCGATAAATACCATCAGGCTCCACTCCGACAAAAGCTGGCCTCCATGCTTATTAACGAGCAGAAGCCCGTTGTGCTCGATTCGATCCGCGATCTAGTGGACGTGGAAGAGAGCATTGCTGCGAAACGTCCTGTGTTGATTTGGTTCATCGACGCAAATGACACGGTCATTCTCACGCGCCTAAGAAATAGAAGAAAGTTTTCGGAAGAGCGGATCCGCAGCGCCAGTCCCGTTGACCATACGGCGGCCCTGATTCGGGGCGAAGCTGATTATGTAATTTTAAACAACGGATCGCTTGAGGAGCTGAGATGGAAAATTGATGACACACTCTTCTCCATGCTCGAGATACATCATTGACGTTTACTCTTCTGTCTCTCAAGAATGTACTTCATCACTGGACTTGGATCCGCGGTGTCTGGCAGAATCAGTTTTGAAAAATCGGCTTTATAGAGGTCCGCCAGCCTCGACCATTTACCGGGTTTCCACTGCTTCGCATATTGATTATCGTTGAGAAAATCGAGTTCGCGAAGTCTCATGGTTACTGTGCGGCAATCGTCCTCTACCGCGGCCCGAAGACCGTCAACTTTCCTTCTCTTCAATTCAGAGTCGATGTTGTTTGATGTTCCCAACTTTGACACGAAGCTCTTGAATTCTCCAAAGGTATACAAAGTCAGCTGATCGTAAATGAACGAGTCTTCTTTAGCAAATTTAAGAAGTAGCATCCCTCCGGTCTTTGTTTCCTTACCCTCGCCCAAGAAAGAATCGAGCCGCTTACACTTCTCTTCCATCGTGGGCGGGCCCATACAAAACAACCGATCAAAGCGGCCCGAGCGTTTGATGGCGTCGTCGAAATTCTCCTGATAATTCGTGGCCATTAAAAAGATTAGGCGGCCCCTGTTGTGTAACTTTGCGAGCTTCGGCAGCATATAGGTTGTGAGAAAGCGGCTTTCTGTATCGGGGAAACCGCTCCTGTCGCGCTTTTGGACTAGAGCATCAAGTTCGTCAAACAATAGAACAACCCCATACATATCCATCACGTCTTTGAAAATCGACTCTGCCTGAACGTAGATGTTCTGAAATGTATTACGAAGAAAATGTGACGGATCGATTTCTACCAAAGGCCAGTTAAGGGAAACGGCGATTGCTCTTGCAACTTCCGTCTTGGATGTACCAGGTGGTCCGAAAAGCAAAGCCGATATCGGCTTCCTTCTAACCGGTTTCCCAAGCAACTCCTCGGCACTATCCCCTTTGTAATTCTCAAAAGAGCGTACGAGATCTTCCTTAAGCGCTTTGCGTAAGCTGAGCTCCTTGTCTCCGATTCGGACCTTAATGTCCAACAAACCACGCAAGCCTTTCGATTCAGGGTCTGGGATTGTAGCATCGTAATCCCTGATAAGTCGCACATGAATGTGGCGCGACAGAGCAGCTATGAGCTCGTGGAGGAACATATGGACTACGGCAGTGGCCCACGATTCAGGCTGCCCGCGTTTTAATGTCTCAAGATTTCCACCAGAATTCCAGCCACAATATTCTATTGAAGCGCCCCCTATACCTCCTTTAGGGCCTCGCGTCTCCAGTCTGCCGGCTCTGCACGCAGCCACGGCGCGTTCCAACCCTTCGACGACGATTTCGTTTAGAAATATGGAATTATCTTTCTGGCCGAACTCAAGGAGAACAGCTTCTAGAAGCTCAAACGTGTAGCAAAAGTTGGAGCCAGCATCTTTGTAATGAAATAACGGAAAGTACTTTGGCCAAATCCCTGAAGCAGTTTGCTCCCGGAATAGGTCAACTATCGAACTCTCGAGCTCAATGATCGTGGGGAGGGTATCTGCGGTTACAGCAGGTAATTGTCTTCCCGATGACTTCAAGATCGAATGAAGCCTTGCGCATAAGCAGGCGGCCATAGCCATCGCTACCGGATCCATCATGGCAGTGTGACGCGCCACGACAAGTGATCGCTGCTTGCGGAATTCGTCCGTCGCGTACGAAAACAGCCTTCCCCATCCAGCCCCTAGGTTGATTCCCGCATGGTGCACCCCATCAACAAACCAGTAGACAACTGCGGCAGCCGGGGGATATGGAGTGATTCCGAGGTATGTGATATGCCCTGTTAGCTCTTTCGCTATTTCACTCAGAGTACGCCGGGGGGTTTTCGGCGCGTGGGCGTTGTGCTTCCAAGATTTTTTGAGCTTTTGTTGATCGTCAGGAGGCAGCAGGCCAGCGCGTACAAGAGCTCCCACTGTGCGGATCACGAGAGTGCTCGTAAAGGCATTGTTTTCGATCAGGCCGGAGCTCTGCCAAGGCGCGGCCATGATGTTTTTCATAACATCTCTGACAGCCGAGGGCGGCTCAGTTTCGTAAAATTTCGCAAGCTTACCCGCATGGGCCAGTCCCATCAAGCAGGAGCAGGTAGTGGTCACATTTACATCGTTCGGACCTTCGGCGACGGAGGTTGGGGTCCGACGGAAGCCTAAGGCGAAGTCGGTCGATTTGAACGGCTTCAAATCGTCGATTAGCGTCGCTAGAAGTTCGTCCGCTTGGTCGCGGAGCTTGCGCAGACGTTCCAGGTCTATTTCAGGCATAGCTGGCAATGGCTTTCCGTTCGGATTGATTCAACGTTATTGCGTCAGATGTACCGAATCCCGTGCCAACCAACTCGACCAAAATACCTGTGCTTGACTCCAAATTAGCGACGAACTCATGTGCGCTGTCAGTAAGCTCTTCCCAGCTTGTGACGTTGGTGTTTCTATAATCAATTCGGTCGAGACCCATCACGGCCAAGCCTGTCGGACGATTATATTGGCATGCGCGTTTTACGGCACCCATATCAAAACGAGCGACCCGTCTCAGTTTGTGAGTGACGGACGTAAACTCGGCAATTGTTTCTGGCGCTCCGGAAGATTCGCGGATATCGTCCCAGGAAATTTCATTGTCAAATGGCCCACTGCAACCGCCCACCCGAATTGGGTAGGTCCGAATGACGACTACCACTTTATCGATCGATTTCGGAGCAAGTCCGACCTCGGATGCAAAGCCGGACGCAGTGGTATCGCGAGATGTAACGAAAGGATAGTTTTCTCCATGCAGCAGCGACAAGGCGAAACCTTGGCTACCTTCGACGATCACGTCAGTTCCAATGTCGAGTTGTTCGTGCAAAAGAGGCGCAATCGTTTGAATTCGGCAGCGCTTAGCGAGGACATCGGAATCTCCTGCGAGCACTACGTCCCCAGCTCGCAAGAGACGGCGCGCCATCGCTGATCCAGTGCCGCTACAGGTACTGGCGATGTCCTTGAGGCTTCGCCTCTCGTTCTCGCGATCCTGATCGGTGACAATGACCGCCCTGGGATCCACGATGATCCTATCCGATGGAATTTCGAGCAAGTCGAGTTCCCGCAGCAACACGGGCTCATCAATCGCACATCCGGCAGACAACAAGAACGTCGCTCGACTCGGTTCTGAGCACGACGGAACCTGGCGCAGTACTACGTCACGCCCCTGAATAGTCACTGTATGACCAGAATTTGGCCCTCCGCACCTTACAAGCCAGGGAGACTCGGCGCGTGATGCCAAAAGAGCGACCACCTTGCCCTTCCCCTCTGATCCGAACTGCCCGCCCACTACGATTGTCGCTGACATGTCTTCCAAATCTTTTCAGATCAGTCGGTTGGGGGTCAAGCCACTAAGAGTATTCCAGCCTCAAAACTGACGGAGCGTCGGCCCCGTCATTCTCGATTCAAACGATCGATAGCCTTTATCTCTATCAGGTCGACCATGGTACGGAACGGCTCCTAAATTTCTTCTTCGTTCAAGTGCCCCCGCTTCATGAGGCTTTGTGGCAGAGCCGGTCGGAACCCGTCAAGGGTGTTCGCTGACGCTCCATAAACGGGCACATTGCGCCCGCCCTTGACCGAACCCGCCTCGCCTCTGCCCGCCGCGCAAGACATGAAGCGGGGGCACTCAAACAAAGAAATTTGGGTTGAGGCAGACGCCCTCCTTCAGACTCCGCCCTTCGCGGGCAGCGACAGGAGAGCAAACATCATGCTTTACGCATCCAGCAGCACAGCCGCCACCACCGCGCCGCACAGGAAAAATGCGACGCTCCGCAGTAACAGCGAATCGCCTTACCAACAGCGCACCACCCAGAAAGACAACCCCACACAGCAACTCATCAAGCAGGCCGTGGACTACCTCCTCCTGCAGCTTGAGGCGGGCAAGAGCGAAACCCTGACCGCCTACCTTGCTGCAATGGCTCGGTTCCATTCCTATTCCTTCGGGAACATTCTGGCCATCGCACGGCAGCGCCCGACGGCGACCCGCGTAGCCGGGTTTTCGACGTGGAAGGAGTTGGGCCGGTTCGTCAAGCGAGGCGAGAAGGGCATCCAGATTCTTGCTCCTATCGTCGGTCACCGCCGCCCGAAGAACGATCAGGAACAGCAGACCGATGAGAAGCCGCGCCCCGTCCTGATTGGCTTCCGCGCCGTGTACGTCTTCGATGTGGCGCAGACCGAAGGCGCGGACCTGCCCGAGTTCGAACACAACATCACCGGCGACGTGCGGAACCATCGGGACCGGCTTATCGATTTCCTTGCACGCCAGAACATCGCACTCGATTACACCGAGAACATCGCGCCCGCTCTCGGTGTGAGCTACGGGGGCAGGATCGCCCTGCTGCCGGGCCAGTCGAAGGCCGAAGAGTTTGTGACGCTGGTGCACGAGGTCGCGCACGAGCTTCTGCATAAGACCGCCCGCCGCACCAAGACCACCGCGACGGTACGGGAAACGGAAGCTGAGGCCGTGGCGTTCATCGTGGGGCAAGGCATCGGCCTTGAGATGGGCCGCGCATCGAGTGATTACATCCAGATGTACGCGGGCAATGCGGCGCTTCTGGCCGAAAGCCTTGAAGTCGTGCAGCGCATTTCCGCCGTCATCCTCGGCGCAATCACCGTGGAGGCAGCACCGGAAGCGGCTCCGGCAGCTGATGAACCCGTCGCGGAGGTGGCCTGATGCAGACCGTCCTTCGCATCCTTGAGCGGGCCGGAGGCTACCGGCCCGCGCTCTACCTCAAGATCGAGAATTCGCCCTACATGGCCCTTGTCATCGAGGCGGTGCCGGGACGCGGCCCGCTCGGCTGTTCGGCTCTGTCCGTCGCTCACTACGGCGAACAGAGTGGCGACCTGATGCGCGACCCGGAGATGTGCTTCGAGTGGTCGAAGCCGCCGCTCTGCGGCCCTGAGCTTGTGCCGTACTACTGGCGCAACGACTGGATAGGGGTCGAGCAGTATTCGCGGTATCTGGACGGCGCCAATTACGTCTTTGTGCCGCCCCTCTACGACCAGCACCGGAAGTTCGCAGCGCTGTGGGACAGGAACCTCCGCGACCAGCGTTTTCTCGAAGCCTTTTCGGACAAGTCGATTCGCGGCTAGTCCGCTCCCACCTGTGGAGCGGATACCAACCCGTCTCATCCGCTCCGTGTGCTTTACCCGCAACCGCTCGAAAGGAGCCGAAACATCATGGAACCTCAAGTCATCAATGCCACCGAGTACCGCAACGTCTCGCTCTCCCTGCTGAACGTGTCGAAGACCAACCCGCGCCGTAGTTTCGAAGATGCCGCTTTGAAGGAACTGGCAGAAAGCATCCGCGCCCAGGGCATTCTCTCGCCCCTGCTGGTGCGGCCTCTCACCGAAAACGGCTTCGAGATTGTCTTCGGAGAACGGCGCTATCGTGCCGCGCAACTGGCCGGACAGGATACCGTGCCCGTCCGCATCCGCCAGATGAGCGATGCCGAGGCGCTCGAAGCCCAACTCGTCGAGAACTTGATTCGCGCCGAGGTTCACCCGATGGAGGAGGCGCAGGGCTTCCGCGCCCTGCTCGCACTGGACGAACCGGAGTACAGCATCGAGCAGATCGCCGCAAAAGTGGGCAAGTCTCCAATGTTCGTCGCATCGAGACTCAAGCTGACCGACCTTGTTCCCAAAGCCGTCGAGGCGTTCTATGCCGATGAGATTGGCGTGGGCCACGCCTTGCTCTTGGCAAAGCTCCCTACTGACCAGCAGGAACAGGCGCTCTCGGCGTGCTTCAAAGAGGTCTACAACGGCAGCCAGAAGCCCGCTCGTATTCTGCTGCCAGTCCGCAACCTGCAATTCTGGATTGACGCGAATATCCTGCTCGTCCTGAAAGACGCTCCGTTCAACAAGCGCGATCCGCAGCTTGTCCCCGCAGCTGGCAGTTGTGCCGACTGCACGAAGCGGACCGGACACAACAAGCTGCTGTTCGGTGATGACCTCGGAAGGCAGGGAGACCGCTGCACCGACCCCACCTGTTTTCAGGCCAAGGTCTCAGCGCACGTCGCCAAGACCGTCGCCGCCAGACCGGAGCTGGTGCAGATCAGCACTGCCTACGGCGGGCAGAAGGAAGGTAGCCCGGTATTGCCGCGCAACAAGTACACGGCGATTCGGGACGATAAGCCGAAGTCGAAAGACGAAGCCAAACGGCCCGAGTTCAAGGCGTGCAAGTTCACCACCGAGGCCATCGTCACGGAAGGCAGCGATGTTGGCACGATTCACAAAGTCTGTTCCAACCCTGCCTGCCTGGTTCACCACCCGACGCGGCAAACCAGCCGCGATGAGAAGTGGAAGGCCGAGCAGGAGAAGCAGCGCAGGGAACAGGCCATCGCCAATGCAACCGGCCTCCGCGTCCTCGCCGCTATCAGCGCCGCCGTCCCCGTTCGCTTGTTAAAGCGGGACCTGCTATTTGTGGTTCAACGGCTCACCGCGTTGCTGGACGAGCGACGGGTTGGCATTCTCGTCCGGCGGCACGGACTGGGCAAGGCGAAGGACGGTGCGGCGGCTGCGAAACTGCTCGCGGCCGCCCTGTGCAAGGCTGGGGAAAGCAACCTGGGCCGCTTCTTGGTCGAGACGACGGTCCTTTTGTCCATGCACAACGAGACCGACTCATCGCGGATTCTCCGCGATTCCGCGCAAACCTACAAAGTGAACGTGGACGCCATCTCGGCGCAGGTAAGGCAGGATTTTTCGACGAAGGAAAAGGATAAGCCGCCGTCAAAATCCGGCAAGAAAGTGGCCGCGTAACAACCAAATGACCCGCCTCGCGGGGCCGGCAAGACCGGCCCCGCGCCTTTTTATCCGCTGCCCGTCTGCCCACCCTATCTTGTTGCACCGGAAGAGCGCCGGTGCGACATTTTCCGCCCACCCGACGGGCAGCGCCGCCCTAGCTGGGCGGCGGTCATCACGCACAGATTCCGGCCGTGGCATCTGGAATCTCTACCTTATCCGTCACAGATCTTCAAGAAACGCCATCAGTGCGGCGTCCTCGCGCCATCGCTTCTTCCCCCGCTTGGGGCTCAGCTTGTTGAGCTGCACACGAAATCGTTCTGGAGTCAGCCGCAAATAACGTTCCGCCGCGGCGAGGTCATGTTGTCCCATGTAGGCCGAGAGTGCTGGAATCATTCGGCCCATGTCTGCGTGGTTCCTGATCCATGCTGTCAGCCGATGAACCGCGAAGGTATTTCGCAGATCCCGCATCCGCGGCTGATAGCGTTCCCCATCGCAGCGGACAATGCCCGCTCTGCAGCGCACCCTCTGGAATGTTTTGCTCGCCGTGCCTGGCTTGAGTTGAGCTCCATTCTTGGTCAGAAAAAATTGGCGCGCGCTCATTGGCCCTTGATGATGCGTTCGATGGTACCTCAGCAAAATGTCGTAAATATCAGAACCGATCGGAATCTCTCTTCCAAGGTGCGCCAGGCTACGGTGGAAGGTGATTCGTCTCCTGCGAAAGTCCACGTCACCGCGTTCCAATTGAACCGCTTCGCTGATTCCCGCACCGGTTGCGTAGAGAAACAAAAGCAGCGTACGAAATGTACTAGAGCCAATGACGAAGTTGAGTCCCTGCTCAGTGATTCGGGATGCCACCAGCAGCCGACGGATTTCGTCCCGTGAGTAAACATATGGGACGTAGACTTTTGCGGGGGCACGGCGAGGTGGAGGCAGCGGCAAACTGTAGATCTCATTGCGAACCATCCAATAGCGGAAGAACTGGCGCAGGATACAGTATTTGTTGTACCAGGTTCCCTCCGAGGTGGGAGAGCCATCGAAAAAGGGTTCAACTTGATTCAGACGGATTCTCTCAATAGGCACATCCCCGATTTGCCGGCAGAGGGCACGTAGTGTTTGCGCCCCTTTTGTCCAGGGTGCGCCCTCTAATCGTCGGACTCGAATGTAAACTTCGATTCCTTCCAGAAGATTCATCGCAGCCCCGAAAGGCGAAAGTCGGCGACTTTTCGAAGAGCCTTAGTGTCGAATTTCGCGTAGATCCCGACAGATTTCGTGTTGCGATGTCCAAGAAAGTCTGCAATTTCTTTGAGGGATGAACCTTTCTGGAGCAGTCGGGTGGCACTTGAATGACGCAAAGCATGAGGGCCCACATGATCGAGCTCAATCCCCAAGGTTCGCAGTCGCCCAGCTACCGTCCTCCACATAGTGCCGTGCAAAAGCGGTCCCCAAGGGCGGCGCTCGCCGAGGAAGAGGTGCCTGTCACTGACCTGCGGTCTGGCATGCTGAATGTATTTGAGGATTGCTTCTCCCACTTCGTACTGGATCGGATATTGCTGAATGCCACCGCGCTTTGCCCGCCGAACTGTGAATATTTCACTTTGCCAATCGAAATCCTCCAGACGCAGTTGAATGATCTCGCTGCTGCGTAGGCCATAAACCATTAGCAGCAACAGGATGGCCCGGGCACGAATATGCTCGGGTTCGCGCCCTTCGGCCAGCTTTAACAGTTGGCGGGCCTGTACCCAAGTTGGCCCTATGGGACGTGACTCATATTGGGGGATACGGGGAATTCGGATGGCCAACGCGAGATTCGGCCTGCACCAGCCATTCATTTCAGCAAAACGAAAGAAGCTTCGCAAAGCCTGGCATTGGTTAGCAATGCCGCGGGTCCTCCATCCTTCCGCGCGCTTGATGCTGATGAACATGTCAATATCGGCTACCGAGACCGTCGCCAGATCTCCACCCTGCGCTGCCAGCCACGTCAGGAATGCCTGCGCGCGATCGGAATACCCGTGAACCGTCGTGGAAGCTAGGCCATACTCGAGTTCCAGTGCGTTCGCGAATGCCTGCGTTCGTTCGTAGAAAGGAGGGTCGGGAGAAAGCGCCAATTTGCCGTGAAACCGAAGCCATGAGTGGGCATATTTGATAAATGGCTTCGAGGAACCGTATTCGCTGTGCCCAGGATCCCGGAAAGGACCCCGATACTCTGCCCATAGTTCCGCACCTCTTTTGATCTCCTCCTCGTAGACCACTCGAAGCTCTTGCAGCCCGAGCATCCGGACAATGTGGAGCATGTAGGTTGCGGCCGTAATCATTGTGTCGTGGCTGTAACCCTCTTCGAGCATGTGCCTCAGATACTGCTCCCGCTCGGAGCGCAACGGCGCTTGGCGATGTCGTTCAATGGCTTTTGTCCTTTGATAAATCTGCTCGAACATCCGATTTAGCCCTGTCGTCTCAGAAGATGCGACGTTTTTGTTGTTGGGGTAGAAGCGCCTGCATTGTGACTGTGGCCGCTACCATCGGACAGTTGAGACAAAAACTTCATCAGCTCGCAATTATCACGCCATCTCTTTTGACCGCGTCGTGGACTCAATTTGACGAGCTGAGTGCGAAAACGTTCCGGCGTAAGAGACAGATACCTCTCGATAGATCGCAGGTCAGTCAAACCCATATAGGCAGCCAGCGCCGGCAGCATCCGATTTAGATCTGCACCGTGTTTGATCCATCCGGCGATCCGATGCACCGCAAATGTATGCCGTAGATCGTACATGCGCGGCTGAAAATTGGCATCGTCGTGCCGGCGAATTCCTGAGATTCGGCGCAACCTCTGGAATGTCTGAACGAGATTGGAAGCGTTAATACCAGTTTCCTTCTTGCCGAGGAATAAGTGATGGTCCTGCGCGCCTTGTCGCCGTCGCGAAAGCATGTGTTTTCTCAACACCTGCATCAGATCTCGGCTGACCGGGATCGTCCGTGACCGATTGAAGCGGTTACCGCGGATCGTGACCGTGCCTTTCTTCAGATCCACATCATCGATCAGCAGCCTAAGGGCCTCGCCGGCCAAGGCACCTGTTGCGTATAGGAAGATCAGAAAGGTGCGAAGAGTAGTCGAGTCAATATTGCTGCGAGTCGCTTTCTGGCTAATCCGCGCCGACTTCAATAGAACCCGGATTTCGGATCGAGCGTAGACGTGACGAACGAATGGCTGTTGGCTGATCTTGCGCTTCACGGGCATTGGCAGCGCATCGATCTCACGGCGGGCCAGCCAGAAGTCGAAGAAGCCCCGGAGTAGTCGATATTTGACCATCCACGTTCCCGAGGAGGCCCCGGGGCTGTCCAAAAACGTCAAGATCTCCCGAGCCGTGACGCTTCCCAACGGAACATTCCCTATTTGCCTGCCCAAGGCCACGAGATACGAGGCGGACGAGACATAGGCAAGCCCCTCGGCGCGCTTTCGCTGGACATAGGTTTCGATGGCTGCCACGAGGTTCAAAGAATTCCCGCCAAACTGAAAGCCGCCACTTTTCGAAGGGATCGTCGATCGAATTTCGCGTAAATCGCCACACATTGAGTCGTTCGATGTCCAAGAAAATCTGCGATCTCCTTTAGGGAGCTTCCCTTTTTCAGCAATTGGGTTGCGCAAGCGTGGCGGAGTGAATGAGGTCCGCGATGCTCCGACTGAATTCCTAGCATCTCCATCCGCTCGCCGACGATGTTCCACATTGCTCCCCTTGTGAGGGGGCGATATGGGGGCCGCAACGTTAGAAAAACAGATCTGCAGGCGCACTGTGGGCGTCCGTGCTGCAGATAGTCAAGAATGGCTTCACCCACTTCATACTGAATGGGAAACTGCTGGATGCCTCCACGTTTTGCTCTATGGACGCAGACAGTTTCGTTCCGCCAGTCAAAGTCGTCGAGGCGAAGGCGCGATACCTCACTGGCGCGTAAGCCATAAATCGAATACAGAAGAAATTGGGCCCGTGCACGCAGTTCTATTGGGGTCCTGCCGCTTACCGAACGGACGAGGCGGCGAACCTCCGCCCAACTCGGTCCCTTGGGAGCTTCGGTATACATGGGAAGTCGTGGACGGACGATGCCGCGCCAGATGGCCGGCAGACACCAGCCGCGCTCCTCCGCAACGATGAAGAATGCTCGGAGCGCTGTGCATCGAGTTGCAATCGTGAGCAAACGCTGTCCAGCCTCACGGTAGCTGGCGAGGTAATCGTCGACATCGTCCACGGATAAAGCCGAAAGAGCGTTATGACGCTTTGATGCCCATCGCAAGAAATTCTGTACTTGGTTGACGTAGCTCCTTATCGTTATAGCGACCAGCCCGCGGGATTCCAAGGAGTCCCTGAACCCGACCAGGCACCAGTCGAAAGGCTGCGCCGGCGGCGGACTCAGGGAATCATGAAAGCGGAGCCACTGTCGGGCAATTTGCATGAAGCGGGTTGGAGAGGTGTCCGGGCGCTTGCTTCTCCGTTCAGGGCCTCGGTAATTGGCCCAGCGCACACCAGCTTCCTCAATTTCAGAGGCTTCGACGTCCCGTAGACTTGTGAGCTCCATCGTACGGACAATGTGGATCAGATACGCTCCGACAGCACGAACGTGTACGGTGTCCCGGCCTATCTGCAGCAGGTGGGTCAAATACCGCTCTCGCTCGTTCAGGAGGGGCGCGGAGCGGTGCCGCCGTTGAAAACTCGGAAAGACAGAAACACTTTCGATCAAATCTCACCACCTCCCTCAACCAGCGTTGGGCATTGAAGGTCGCGGTCGAGCGAACCGGGCAGGCGGGGTAAGAGGGGATGCGGGGAGAGGGCGCGCGTCTCCCCGTGAGCGGTCTCGCTGTCCGGCCATTCCGAGTATTCACAGACGAACCGTGAAGACCTCAGAGTGATCCAACTGCGGCTTTCGTCATCGAATTTTCGCATGTGAGAATACCACCCCCTCCAATCGACGATTCGGCGGAAGGCAAGGGACAGTCGACCAGCCTTTCAAGGACTGCAGGTCGGCGCGACGCCGGTCGCCCGTCTCGGGCAAAAAGGTGCGCGAAGCTGCGAGGTGACCTTCTGTCTGGCTGTGGTGGACCACGTCGTGATCGACCGCGTTGGGCCGAGGATCGGGGCGGCGCTTTCCCGTGTCAGCTATCCAATAACACGCCGAATGACCAGCTCGCGGTTGGGCTCTAGTCACCCATCCTTAAAGTGCTGGTCAGTGACGGAGGCGCTGCTTCGCAGCGGGTGAAAGTTGTCGCGGTAGGGATACGGATCACTCCGTACCCCCCGCACAGATCCGGACGAGCGGATTTCCCGCATCCGGCTCTTGCCTCAGGTGGTGACGTGCAGACGGCGCGAAGGATAGGGATGGCAGATATGG